>CETE01038371.1_pt1 | contig 63736 bp, 54 predicted proteins | sample 531241 | NCBI WGS metagenome assembly CETE01 (sample SAMEA2622336, study PRJEB7988) | marine metagenome | biome: marine biome (ENVO:00000447); feature: deep chlorophyll maximum layer (ENVO:xxxxxxxx); material: "saline water (ENVO:00002010), including plankton (ENVO:xxxxxxxx)" | depth 30 m
TTCCATTTAGACCAAAATTCGTACACCAAAGGTCAACAGGCCCTAGGAAAGGGTTTCAATTTGTTTTTGTTTGGGTAGTTGTTTTTGCGTAGCTGAACTCCCGGCGGTAGCAATAACGACTAAAGCCACTGCAAACCATTGTGAAAGCGTGAGGGTTTCATCAATAATGATGAACGCCGCTATGGCTGCAACGGCAGGCTCAACACTCATCATAATGCTGAAGGTTTGCTTAGGCATATTGCGCATTGCACTCATTTCTAACGTATACGGGATAGCCGACGAGAATACGCCTACAGCGAACCCGATGAAAATAGCCTGTGGCGAGAGTAAGGCGATACCTTGACTTGCAACGCCAATAGGCACTACACAGATAGCGGCCACTAGCATGCCTAATGTTACCGTAATACCGCCAGAACCTTCGTTGCCTGTTTTGTTTCCAAATACGATATAACCGGCCCAAAACGCTCCGGCTGTAAGGGCAAGAATAACGCCGACGGGATCTAAGCTCTCGGCCGACGCGCCGCCAATATCGGGAAGCAGCAAACAAACGCCTGCAACGGCTAAAATAGCCCAAGCAAAGTCTCTCTTTTTTCTGGCACTAAAAAATGCCACAGCCAATGGTCCGGTGAACTCAAGCGCAACACCTATGCCAAGGGGAATACGCTCAATCGCAAGATAGAAGATGATATTCATTGCGCCTAAGCAAGCGCCGTAGAAAATAACGTTACGCCATCCTTTCGCGCTTAAGCGCGCTCTCCAAGGCCTAAAAATTACTGTTAACACCAACGCGGCGAAAAACGCACGAAGAGCACTGGTGCCTTCAGGGCCAACTATAGGAAAGAGTTGTTTCGCAAACGATGCACCAGACTGTATGGTTACCATCGCCAAAAGCACTGCGACTATGGCAAGTAAAAAACGTTGATTCACAATATATTGCAACCTGGATGAGACAAAACCGGATTATATTTGTTCTAAAACTGAAATGCTCGTTGATAAGGGAAAGTATTGAAAATTAAAAGGTGATAACAGCTAGTTTCATTATTTTAAACCAATGAGCCTTTTACTTTGCAGTTAAAATACACATGAAAAGTAAGTGAAATAACCAAGATCTGAATGGTGGGCAAAGCACAAGCGTGTATCATGACTATCTCGCACAAATAAATGGAATAAAGACATGGAAATGCGACAACTCTCTTCACCGATAGATATTAAAGGCTTTTCGGTGATTACCAATAATCACACTGAATTCTCACCACTGGGAAAGATACCCACACTTTGGCAAAGGTTTGATAATTCGATAGCTGTTGACTATAAAGGCGGCGATCGAGTGTATGGCGTGTATTTCAACTACGAATCCGATCATTCCGGTGACTTTTCCGTGTTGGCTGGGTTTGACGGTGACTCAGTGCCCGAACATTTAAAGGTTGAGCACATCACTATTCCCGCAGGAAAGTATCTCGTTTTTTCGCGACAAGGTGAAATGCCGCAAATTGCCATTGATGCATGGAGCGATATTTGGCGCTATTTCACAGAAGGAGGTGCCGAGTATGAAAGGACGTTTTCAATAGACTTCGAGCACTATGTGAATGGCAACCATATAGACGTCTATATAGCGATAAAATGACGTCATGTTAACTTTATAATAAAAAAACGGCGCTAATAAGCGCCGCAGATTGATGATAAACCCCTCTTTTTTCGGAGGGGTTTATTTTTTCTAGCAGCCGAAGGCTGCGATCGCGATATTTTTTAATAAGGCGTTTTTGTTTTAGTGTTGAGCTCTTAGAGGGCAATAAGTGAGTCATTTACTCGATTAGCGGGTTTGCGAGCGAGATTTGAGGGTATTTAGGCTTATACAGCCTTGGCTAAGGCCATTTTCTTCATGTTTTGACATGCAGCGGCTAGCAGACACTGCATCGAGACCTTACTGAGTCCGCGATAGCGACAGTATCGATGTCCGTGGTGTTGTTTTGCATCTGCGAAGCTTCGTTCTACCGTTTCAGCTCGCCTTCGATATTGCTTCTTCCCCCATTCACTTAATCTGACTTCGTTTGCGTTCTCGACACTCTTCTGCCAGACATGGCGCGTTATAACTTTTGTGTGATTCTTACTGTTTGTACATTGCTTACGAACGGGACAGCTTATGCATTGCTTCGCATCAGAGTGATACTGGCGGTAGCCTTCGCGGTTAGTGGTGTTGTAAGCAATAACCTGGCCTTGGGGGCATGTGTATGTATCAGATTCTGTGTCGTATACATACTCGCGTTTAGCGAAGTAGCCTTTCTTTTTCGTAGGGCGACGATACCCCATTACACCAATCAGTTGTCGCGCTTCGAGGTGATGACACACCGCGGCGGTGAAGTAGCCCGCGTCGAGACCAACGGCAATATGGTTGAGTTTGAAGGTGTCTCTAGCTCTATCAATACGCGCAATGATAGGTTGGCTATCGTGAACATTTCCTGGTGTCGCGTGTGTATCAACGATAATACCGTGACGCCCATCTACGATGCGATGGTCTAGGTAGAAGAAGCCCTTGGGCTTCTCATCGCGCACCATAAAACCACTATCAGGGTCAGTGCGGCTGACTTTCGTAGGCTTCGTGCAAGGCTTGTCTTCCTTACACTTCAGGGGCTTTTTTCCCTCTAACTCCCTGTCTTTGGTTACTGCTTCGTTTAGCTGTTCCACATAAGCTGACGGTGTCACCTTCAAGTCTTTTATGTCGAAGCGTTTCTTGTTGGCGTTCGCTTTTAAGTGCGTGCTATCGGCAAACAAACTCTTACCACCAATGAGTCCTTGCTTCATGGCCTGACGCACAATGTTGTCGAAGATAACCTGATAGATATCGCTGTCTTTAAAACGCTTGATGCGGTTTTGACTCAGCGTGGAATGGTGAATCACATCTTCCGTCAATCCCATACCTAAGAACCAGCGATACGCCACATTTACTTGTATCTCTTTAATGAGGCGTCGCTCACTACTGATACCAAATAAATAACCGAGAAACAGAATTTTAAAAAAGCGTACGGGGTCAACCGAAGGGCGACCGTTATTCTGACAATATAGATGAGCCACCTCATCGCGGATAAACTCAAAATCTATCGCCATATCAATTAAACGAACCAAGTGGTCTTCTGGTACCAGTTCATTGATATATACGGTTTCAAACTCGTATTGTTGTGGGGACTTTGGGGTTAGCATGGTGAACACTCCGAATTTCACTATGCCTATTAGATCAAAGCCCCAGACTTTCGTCTAGGGCTTTTTCAACAGTCTGCGGCGCTAATAAGCGCCGTTTTTATCATTGCTCAATATTACGTAAATTACATTTTGTACGCTACGGTAACGTATCCGAAGCGGCCAATGTTGTCGTACGCGCCGTCTATTGAACCCGTGCCTGTCGTGCCTGTCGGTAGCGCACGGTTAAACAGGTTATCAATACCCACGGTTAGGCTAACACCGTTAGCAAAGTTGTAACCCGCGGTCACGTCAGTCACAGCGTATGAAGGCAGTTCCATACGGTTGCTCGGATTTGGGTTACGCGCTAACTCTTGGTTGTCGTAAAGGCTTGAACGTTCTAGGTAGCGAGTTTTCCAGCTTGCTTCCCAATCACCACGGCTATAGTTGATGGTGAATACACCCTGCCAATCAGATTCACCTGCCGTACCTGCGTACTGATAGAATACCTCAGGGTTATCTTGGAATGGGAATTCTTTGCGGTCTTTAAGGTAAGTCGCAATCAAGCTAGTACGGAATGCGCCTTCTAGCGCGTCGAAATCATATCCTAGTTCGAAGTCGATACCCTTGGCTTCTTGACCCGCGATGTTCAATGCATAGCTACGAATCTGAGTGATTTCACCGGTAGTTCCATCACGGTCGATAAGGCCACAGTATACGTTGTTAATACCCGACTCAGAGTCAACACAGCGATCCAATATTGTTTGGCCGTCAATAGACGAAATCGCGTCTGTCAGCTCGATTTCCCAGTAGTCAACAGTAGCGGTAAAGCCTTCAAACCAGCTAGGAGTATAGACAACACCTAGTGTTTTAGAGATTGAGCTCTCCGCTTGCAAGTCGATGTTTCCACCGTTTACGCCTTCTAGCGTTGCTGAGTCGTAATCAGAGTTGAAATCTGCAGGGATACCTAACGCTGCACAGTTTGCAATGCGTTGGTCGGCGTTGGCTAAGTCAGCAAGGTTGTCTGTACGACATGGATCGTCTACGCGGAAGAAGGTTTGGCTTGCTTCACCATAAAGTTCACCGATGTTCGGCGCGCGTAGTGCAGATGATTTTGTCGCACGTAGACGTAAATCTTCATACACTTTCCAATCTAGACCAAGCTTCCAGCTTTTCGCGTTGCCAATCGAAGAGTAGTTGGCAATACGCGCCGCAGTATCAAATGTCAGCATTTCTACGCCAGGGAGATCGGCAAGTAGTGGAATAGTAACTTCAGTAAATACTTCTGATACATCGTAATCGCCTTTATCTTCACCTAGAGTGTTGAAAAAGGTACCCGCTGCATTATCAGGTTCTTCAATTTCGCTTTTTTCTTTGCGATATTCAACACCGGCTGCAAAGCCAACGTATCCTGCAGGTAATTCATAAATACCAGAGTTTGCGATGGTTGCGCCAGCGTTGTATTGTTCAATTTTGCTTGTGCCAACTGATGTAGTATTGACGTAGTCAATTGCTTCTTGTGAAGGCTGACCAAAGCCCATAATGTTTAGCGGTACACAGCCGTCATCACTACCTGACGCACAAACAATGTTTCCATCGCCGTCAGTTATTGCGTTAAGTGCATTCTCGAAGTTTTGCAAAACAAGGTTGTTGCGGTTCTCACGCTCTAATTCAGTTTTGCCGTAGTTTACAAATGCCTCGTAGCTCCACTCGTCACCAATGTAGCCTTCGATACCTAGCACGTAGCGATAAGTTTCACGCTCGTCTGCTTCGGTGCGGCGCCCTAGGTCAGTCATCATGCGGTTAAGCTGAATGCTGTCTAGTTCGTTTTCATCCATGTATGCGGCAACGCTATCATCTAGAAAGGCATTGTTACGATAAATGGTTGTCTCTGAGCCGCCATAGAAGAAAGCAGGCTGGCCCATTGTAATTGCACGAGTACGCGCGTACTTAGCCTGTGCATACACTGTGGTGTCGTCGTTTAGCTCGTAGTTACCTTTTACATTTAGGTTAGTACGATCAAACTCAGGCTGAAGCTGCGTAAACTGGCGCAGGTTAAACGAATCACAGTTTGCGCAGAACGCACCGTCTACTTGGTCACCGGTGTAGATTTCGCGAATTGAACCGTCAGCGTTGAAAGTCTGAGAGTTGCCGCCAAAAACGCCAGAGTTGTTTAGTGTGTAGTAGCCCGCATTAGCAGTGTAAAAGTTGTCAGGAAATGCCGTTGAATTTAACTGGTCTTCACTGCGCTCGTATCCCATGATGCTTTCAAAGCTCATATTACGATACGACGTTGCAGTCCAAGGGTTGTCAAGGGCCTCTAAAGCTTCTTGTGAGCTGTATTCGGCTGCAAAAGCAATGTTGCCGCGATCATTGTCGAAGTTAAAGCCGTATGATGCTTGGTATTTATCGTTCTTATAACCGTTTTCCTGTGCAAAGCCTTGCGTCGCACTCACGTCGAAACCTTCAATGTTCTTTTTAAGAATGAAGTTAACAACACCAGTTACTGCATCTGCACCATAAACCGCAGAAGCACCGCCAGTAACGATTTCTACGCGCTCAATCCACGAAGTAGGGATGGTGTTGGTATCTACCGCTGCAGAGCCTGCTGAAGAAGATACGTGACGTTTACCGTCTACCAATACTAACGTGCGGTCAGTACCCATACCGCGTAGGTCAAGAATATTTAGACCGGCAGTTCCAATAAATTGACCTGAATTACCCAATGAGAATGTGTTTGCAAGTGAAGGAAGCTCATTAAGCACCTCACCAATGTTCATCGCACCTGAATTAAGAAGTGACTCACCAGAAATGGCTGTTACTGGTGATGGAGCGATAGCGCCCTGACGAGAGATACGAGAACCGGTGACCTGAATTTTTTCAACGTCAGCGCTTTCATTTGTTGAGTCCTGTGCAAGAACGTTGCCTGAGGTCAACGCGACACTTCCTGCTAATGCTAACTGAACTGCAGTTGCAATATTTTTCATGGATTGTTCCTAGTGAATTAGATTTACGTGCTTGTTGTTGGTTAACGCCCCGTAAATAGGCAAGGGCTAGCCAAATTGCATGCGTAGTTTTTACTTATGTTGCAATGGCGCGCATTCTAATTATCTAGTATTAAATAAATCAATTTTTTGCGGTGAATTAAATTCTAGCTATGAAAGAGTTAACTTAATTTTAAAGAATTTATAAATAGTAGGTTTAATTAATATTTTTGAGTTTTGTATTAATAATACTCAATAATTGTTTTTATATTGACCATGTGGTCGAAAAGTGTCTTTTTAGAGCGCTTATTAAGCGGTTTTCGTCTTGTTTTTAATTTGCTTGGTTAATTTTGAGTTAGAAGATTTTTGCTCGTATATTGCACTAACTGAGTAAATTTAAACCGTGTATATTAAAGTTTCTTTTTTTAACGTGAATAATAGTTGTTTTGTCGCTGTTTTAAATCAGGTAATTGCTAATGTTGCTCATAAGTTAAATATTTGTTGCTTCTCCATGTGTTATATTTTCTATCTTATTTCTTAATGATGTTTTTAATTATCCTTGATTCTGCGGAAACTATAAATAATGTAAGGGAGCTAACCTTAAATAAGGTCGAATAGATGAGAATAACGCTGATACTGTTTTGAACCGCTAGAAATAAAAAAGCCCACTTTGATATGGGCTTTAGTGCGCTTTCAAAATGCTCTTGCTTAACAAAAGTTTTGAGGCGTATTAAGCACTGAGCTTCTGAGCTAATTCCTGCCTTACTATTTCAGCGCCAGCGCTGAGCGCCTCAAGCTTGCCTCGAGCAACCTGTCGTGAAAGGGGGGCCATACCACAGTTTGTACAAGGGTAGAGTTTGTCGGCATCCACGTACTTTAATGCTTCACGTAATGTAGCTGCTACTTCTTCTGGTGTCTCTATTGTGTCAGTTGCAACATCAATAGCGCCCACCATCACTTTTTTGCCTTTAAGAAGCGAGATCAGTTCAATGGGTACATGAGAGTTATGGCACTCCAGAGAAACCATATCAATATTAGATTTTGCTAACTTAGGAAAGCTCTCCTCATATTGTCGCCACTCAGAGCCTAATGTCTTCTTCCAATCGGTATTAGCTTTGATGCCATATCCGTAGCAAATGTGCACTGCAGTTTCGCATTTAAGCCCTTCAATGGCTCTTTCTAATGCGGCAATACCCCATTCATTGACTTCATCGAAAAATACGTTAAACGAAGGTTCATCAAACTGGATAATGTCAACACCAGCAGCCTCAAGCTCCTTTGCCTCTTGGTTTAGTATTTTGGCAAACTCCCACGCAAGTTTTTCGCGACTTTTATAATGGTCGTCGTACAGCGTATCAACCATCGTCATAGGGCCAGGTAACGCCCATTTTATGGGCTGATCGGTTTGGCTCCTTAAGAACTTTGCGTCTTCAACGAACACTGATTTTGGCCGTGTAACAGCATGGGTAACGACAGGTACGCTAGCGTCGTAGCGATTGCGAATACGTACGGTTTTACGGTTTTCAAAATCAACACCGTCAAGGTGCTCAATAAAAGTAGTTACAAAATGCTGACGAGTTTGCTCACCGTCACACACAATATCTATGCCTGATAGGGCTTGTTCCTGAAGCGTAACGCGAAGCGCGTCTTTTTTGCCTTCCTCTAATGCTTCATCTTCTAGCTTCCACGGCGACCACAGGGTTTCAGGCTGTGCAAGCCACGATGGTTTTGGAAGACTGCCTGCAATTGAAGTGGGGAGTAGTTTTTTCATGTGATTCGCTTTCTTCTAATCAATAATTTGTATGGATGCGCGAGGGGCAGAACGTGCTGCCCTTATCATAGCTTTGTAGTCGCAACATGTGCGGTTTGAAAATCGCAAGTATCTAAATGAACGGATCAGGCGTAGCTTGCTGTGAATTGCGCTAACTTGTGTTGATAAGGCTTTATAAAGTTCTCTTCTACGAACTTGCCTTGTTCAACGGCTAGATGAGTCCGCTCCTCACGGTCATAAACAATGCGAGTCACTGAGTGATCGCTATTTTTCAAGTTTGGTTTGTAGCTTAAACCTGCCTGGGCGTTAGCGTTATAAATCTCAGGGCGATAAATTTTCTGGAAGGTCTCCATCGTAGCAATAGTGCTGATAAGTTCTAAATTGGTGTAGTCGTTTAACAAATCACCAAAGAAATAAAATGCAAAAGGAGCAGCACTGTTTGGTGGCATGAAATAGCGCACGTTTAAGCCCATCTTCTTGAAATACTGTTCAGTTAGTGATGATTCATTAGGCTGATATTCAACGCCTAAAACGGGGTGCTGATTTTCTGTTCGACGGTAGGTTTTATTGTCGGAAACGCTTAAACAAATGACCGGCAGCTTTGAAAAATGTGCTTTATAGGCTTCTGAATTAACGAAATACTTAAACAACTTTCCGTGCAGATCACCAAAATCGGTAGGGACACTGAACGAAGACTGGCCACGATTGTGATTAGATAGACGAACGCTAAAGTCATAATCGCGAACATAAGACGAGAAGTTGTTTCCCACAATACCTTGAGTGCGTTTACCCGTTTTTTTGTCAATTATATTGGTTTGTAAGATTTCGATAGTTGGGAATGTGTTGCCGTTACCCTCAACGTCGATATCTACCGACACAATTTCAAGTTCGACAGCATAGCGATCGCCACTTTCATTATCCCAGCTAGCCAGTGCATTAAAGCGGTTGTTTATCATGCTTAGTGCATCGCGCAAATTTTCTTTGCGGCGTTGACCACGAGCTAAATTGGCGAAGTTGGTGGTGATGCGTGTGTTGTCTGAAGGGCGATAATCTTCATTAAACTGAACGCTGTTAATAGTAAAAGAGAAATCTGTGTTCACGTTGTTGTTCATGAGAATGCGCTTCTATTCCTAAAGTTAAACCGAGTAGTGAGACTGCTGTAAAAGCTATGAACACGTTATACGTTGATTTAACTATGAATAAAAATGACTTATTTTCATTTTATCATGAAATATTGTCATGTATTGGGCGGGCGAAGAGCTAGTCGCCTACTAATGAGGCGGTAGATCTTTACTTGAAGTTGAGGTTTGCCACGAAATGCACAAATTATGCGTGTCTGATAAAACGTAATCATCACCGCCACAGTGACCAGTTTTTGTATGTGGCGGTCTATCCGCCACTAATGATTGCGTAACGCATCAATTAATTCGTCTTTGCTCATGTTAGAGCGACCTTCAATGCCGACTTCCTTGGCCTTTTGATACAGTTCCTCTTTAGTGCGATCCTCGTATTTTTTGCCTTTTCCACCATCTTTAGAAGGGGTTTGTTCGCTATTGGCTTGCGCATTGGCAATGCGCGCCGACTTCTCTTTACTGTAGCCTTCGTCGCGAAGGGCTTCGTAAGTGTCGTCGTTTTTAATTTGGTTGCCGTGGTCCTTAGCCATATTTAACTCCTGTTTTGCATACTGAGTAATCGATGAATGTTTCGCCGTAATTCTTACTTTGTATTTATATAGATGGATTACACAGTCGTTTAAAAGGCAGGCTTCAAGTGCGAAGAACCAATAGCGAGAGAGTGCTGCGCCTTTAACATCAGAAAAAATGTCATTCATCGCAAACGCCAAAAACGACAAAATAACGCTGCACCGTAATGTAACGACTTAACGCGTTAAAACTTCTTATGTTGTCAATTTTAGTGCGCCACATGCACGTAAAAAGTGCATTTATGTCAATGGTTTAGGTTTTTCATGCTATTGCGCGTTCAAAATTAAGCCTTTAGTCTAAAGTGAATATAGACGGAAGGCAGAGCGAAATATGAATAAAAATGAACAACAGAGCACCGTGAATTCTTCACGCCGTAATTGGTTAAAGTCTGTGGGATTAGGTGCAGGCGCGGTAGCGCTAACGACCAGCGTTGACAGTATTATGGGCGACCTTCGTGCCGCAGGTATGCAAACTGAACACTTCCCGTCTGCTACCCCCAATGTAAACGATGGTCTTATTCGCTTATCGTCAAATGAAAACGCCTTTGGGCCGTCAAAAAAAGCCGCAAAGGCAATGCAAAGCGAGCTTTTAAACCTAGCGCGTTATACCGACGCTACGGTTGAAGTGTTAGCGCAAAAAATTGCTGAGCAAGAAGGCGTATCTGCTGAGCAAATCGTAATTACGAATGGATCTTCACCTATTCTTTTTGGCTATGCGGACTGGATCACCAAAAACGGCAATAAGCTGGTAACGTCTATGGCAACCTACGAAGGCGTACCACGGGGCGCTGAGTTTATGGGGGCAGACGTGATCTACGTGCCGTTAGCCAATGATATGACTTTTGACCTAGATGCAATTGAAGCTGCAGTAACCGAAGATACGACTGCTGTGTACGTATGTAATCCAAATAATCCGACAGGGAGCATGGTAGATGCGGCGAAGCTTACCGCTTTTGCAAAACGCGTATCGAAGAAAGCACAGGTTTTCATCGATGAAGCCTACATTGAAATGTCTGATGCTTACCCCGCTAATGTGCAATCGAAGCTAGTAGCTGAGGGGTACAACGTGGTGATTTGCCGCACCTTCTCTAAAATTCACGCCATGGCGGGACAGCGTCTCGGTTACGCCATCATGCCTGCTGAGCAAGCTAAAACAATGGGCGGTATGCTACGCATGGGTGGTGTGAATTACTTGGCATTAGTAGCGGGTATGGCAAGTATGGATGATCATGAGAACTTAAACACAATGCGCTCACGCATTAAAACTGAGCGTGAAAAGTTAGTAAAAGTAGCTAAAGAGTTAAAGCAGCCGTTTGCGCCAAATCCACAAGGGAATTTTATTTACATGGATACGGGCATGCCGCACGATAAATTTGCAGAAAAGATGAAAGCTCAAGGTATAAAGGTTGTAGGGCGCACGTGGCCTGGGTACGACTCATGGTCACGTATTAGTGTAGGGACACCTGAAGAAACTGACGCGTGCGTTAAAGCATTAAAAGCGGTACTCGCTTAAAAAACAAAAATAACACCTAGCGCAGAGAGAAAAGGCTGAACGCAATTTGTGTTCAGCCTTCGTTTTTTGAATCGCTATTTCTCGATAGCAAACGTTAAGCCTGCTTTTTCTTCTAAACGGCGGATAAGCTTGTTACCAAGTGCTGCCGCAGGTGTGAAGAAACCACCAGATAAACTAACGTCTTTGCACAAGCAAAGGGCAGATTCTGAAATCATTTTACTGGTAGAGCCGTAACCTGGATCCTTGTCGCCTTTTACCGATACGGCTAGCATATCACCATTGGTAGCGGTACCCACAAACATGACATCGTAAAAGCCATTTTCGCGCTCTTCTTTGCTCGGGCCTTCACCTGGTTTAGGGCCATCATCACTTGCAAGCGACTTATCTTTGGCAACGTGATTCGCCATGGCTTCACCTTTCTCACCTGGACCAGTCATCATCATTTCATCATATTGAAAGTTCTTGCCGTAGCTATATCCGCCCAGGTAGTTCGTGCGATGAACGTTTTTAGTATTGATGGCCGCCATAATAAATGGTGCAACCCATGTGCCTAACTGCTCATCGAAGTAAGGTTTATTGCCATCGGGCTGTGGCTGATTTGACGCGCCATCGGTTAATGAGTGCGGGTTAATAAGTGCCGCCATGACAGACTTATCTTTGTGCGCAGCCGCCATGGTCGCTTTTAAACTTGCAGCCGTACCGCCAGAGAACGTGCCCTGCATTTTACGAACGCGACCTTTTACATATTCAATGACATCGCCAGTTTGCTTTTTGGCATGTTCTTGAAGGTAGTACACACCAAGGTCAAAAGGCACAGAGTCAAAGCCACACGAGAACACAATGTTTGCGCCGGTTTCTTTAGCTTTCGCTTCGTATTTATTGATCATTTGGTGCATCCAGGCTGGCTCACCGCAAAGATCTGTATAGCCGGTGCCGTTATCGACACATGCAGAAAGTAACTTTTCACCGTAAATTTGATACGGACCAACAGTGGTAAGTACAACGGCTGTGCGCTTCGTCAACGCATTTAGCGCGTCATCATCATCACCATCGGCTACAATGCTAGCAACGCTTTCACTAATGCCTAGCTCCTTTTTTACGCCGTTGAGTTTAGCTTCGTTTCGGCCTGCGACCGCCCACTTAACGTTGTCATCGCTGCCATACTGAGCCTGAAAATATTCAGCTACTAACTTACCCGTAAAACCTGTAGCACCGAAAATAACTACATCAAATTCCCGTTCGTTACTCATTGTTTTGTCCTGTTTTATCTCGTTTCGACACGTGTCATCAATATGCGTTACTCAATATACGCACAAGCACCCATATCTATCATTTTTTTCGGTAATATTTGTCTATTCACGAAATTAAATGGTGAGCATAAAAAAGCGTTAGCTTAATGATTCTACAAACTCAGCAAGCCGTGAAAGCCCTTCCTCCAAGCGTTCAATGCTAGTGGCGAAAGACAGTCTTACGTAATGGTTGGCATTGTGCTCACCAAAATCATTACCCGGCGTAAGCGCTACATGATGTTGTGAAAGTAGGGCATCACAAAATTCAATTGCACTTAGCCCTGTGTGCTTAATATTGATGTAGGCGTAAAACGCACCGTCAGGCTTTGCATCTAAACCAAGCCCCATATTTTCAAGTGCACTAAAAACAAGGGAAGCACGCTTTTCCAGCGTATGGCGGTTTTGCTCGCATTGCGCCAATGCTTCTGGTGTAAAGCACGCAAGAGCGGCCTTTTGCGAAAGGGTAGAAGGGCAAATAAACAAATTCTGCGCGAGTTTTTCAACGACGGGCGTCATTGCTTCGGGTACCACACACCAGCCAAGACGCCAGCCGGTCATACCAAAATATTTGGAAAAACTGTTTATTACGACCACTGTTTCTTCAAGCTGTGCATTGGCAAGTACGGTTTGAAGTTTGGTATCAGTGCCCAAGGTCGATTGGGAAGCGAATGTATCATTGCGTAAATCAAGATCAGCCGAAAGCGATAGATCCAAGTAAATTTCGTCAACAATTAAAAAGCCACCTTTGGATTTGCAGTACTCGCCAATTTTAGTCAACTCTTCTGCATCTATAACCGTACCAGTAGGATTGGCAGGTGTGGCAATAAGTACACCTTTCGTGTTGTGCTTCCAATTATCGGCAACACTTGTTGCGGTTAGCTGAAAGTTATCCTCACTGCGTGTTGGTACCAGCGTTACCTCTGCGCCAAATGCGTTTAAAAAACGTCGGTTACAAGGGTAAGAAGGGTCGCCCAATATCACGTTGTCGCCTGGTTCAACCAAGGCAGCACTTGCCAAAAGTAAAGCGCCAGAAGCCCCAGCGGTCACGACCACTCTAGAAGGGCTTACCGCTACGCCATGTTTAACTTCATAAAAGCGTGCAATGGCTTCACGTAGATCAGGCATGCCCAGCGCCGAGGTATAGGGAAAATCTGGGGCACTCAAGCTTTCTTTCATTGCCTCGAGTACTGCCGCGGGTGCGCCGAAATCAGGCTCGCCTAAATTAAGTCTTATAACATCTTTACCTTGCTGTTCTAGTGTCGTGGCTTTTTCGCCATAGGCCATAGCAAGAAACGGAGAGATCGCCGTAGCGCGAGAGGCAAACTTCAAAATAAAACCCTTATTAGTAAGTGCCAATTCAAACTGTACCGCAATTAGTGATCACTCTTGGTCATGATTCAAGGGAATTCTTCGAGAAGTACAATTAACTCGCTGACTTACTTCATAGCTAACTATTTAAACGAACAAACTTTTCGGCCAGCTCGTCTAGTGACTCTCTATTGTTCGGGTCGGGCTTAACCACATCGATAGGGCATACCGCTAAGCAAGTAGGGGCATCGTAATGCCCCACGCATTCTGTACAGCGTAACGGGTCTATTTCATACACTTTATTACCCATGCTTATAGCGGCATTAGGGCATTCGGGTTTGCACATGTCGCAGTTAATGCAGCTATCAAGAATAAGCAGTGCCATGCATTATGCCTCGCTCGCGTTTTCGGGTGTTACTGCACTAGGAGCTTTTCGAAACGGATTGCGGGTATCAACGCCTTCATCTAAATTTCGCAGCAGTAGGGCAAAGTTTAGAGACACATCGCTGGGTATCGGTATTCTTACTTGGTGTCCTGAACCCTTAGCATCCGTAATAGAATGGTTTCTCTTATCCAGCATCTTATTTAGAGTAAAGGTAATGTTGCCGCTTGGCGTCATCAACTCAAGCGAGTCACCTACACAGAATTTGTTTTTAACGTTTATAATTGCATAGCCAGACTCTTCACAACGGTCAATCACTTCACCAACAAATTGCTGTTTATCGCTGACTGAGTGGCCATACTCATAGTTCTGATACGCGTGGTGCGCATGGCGACGCAAGAAACCCTCGGTATAACCTCGATGCGCTAAAGTTTCCAAGCTTCCCATTAATGTACTATCAAAAGGCTTTCCTGCTACCGCGTCGTCAATTGCTTTTCTATAGACTTGAGCGGTTCGGGCACAGTAGTAATGTGATTTAGTGCGGCCTTCTATTTTTAAACTATGCACGCCCATTTGGGTTAACCTGCCAACATGTTGCACGGCACGCAAATCTTTAGAATTCATAATATAGGTGCCATGTTCGTCTTCAAAAGCTGGCATTAGCTCGCCAGGCTTTTCCTTTTCTTCTAACATGAACACTTGAGTGCTTGGTGTGCCTTCACCAAGGGTAGGAATTACCATTTGGGGCGCTGTCCCTTTTTTGTCAATCTCGTTGGCTTGAACGATGTCGCCAGTTTCGTTTTCCTGGCCTGCCTTAACATCGTAAGACCATCGACAAGCATTGGTACAAGTGCCCTGATTCGGATCGCGTTTATTCATATATCCAGACAATAAACAGCGGCCCGAATACGCCATACAAAGCGCTCCATGCACAAACACTTCAAGTTCCATATCTGGAACATGTTCGCGAATAGTTTCAATTTCTTCCAAAGAGAGTTCTCGCGATAAAATAACGCGCTCAATGCCTTGTTTTTGCCAAAACTTCACAGTAGCGTAGTTCACCGCATTGGCCTGTACACTTAAGTGAATAGGCATTTCGGGGAAGGCGTCACGCACCATCATAATAAGCCCCGGATCTGACATAATTAGCGCATCTGGCTTCATAGCAATTACTGGAGAAATATCTTTAAGGTAGGTACCTAGCTTGCTGTTATGCGGAGCAATGTTGCTTACTACATAGAACTTTTTACCTAAAGCGTGTGCTTCTTTTATGCCTATCGCTAAGTTTTCAAGGCTGAATTCGTTGTTTCTTACGCGAAGTGAGTAGCGAGGCTGCCCAGCATAAACAGCATCAGCGCCATAGGCAAAAGCGTAGCGCATATTGCGTAAGCTGCCCGCAGGTGCAAGCAACTCTGGGGCTGTTAACGTTTGGTTTAGCAATGTTGACGCTACGTCTTCACGTTGAAGTGAAGAACTTCGATTAGGTGAAAATTTTGAAGTCATAAATAAAAACCGCTACTAGACGCTTTAAACAAGGCGGCGGATTCTATAAGCCGTAAAATACCTCTACAAGCCAAATAAAGACTGCCTTTGACCGAGATCAAATAATTTGTTGTCGCTCATGTTTTTGAATGTTTAAACGGCAATTGAGCAGGGTCAATGCCAGCTGTTTTCTTCCATATAGTTGCTTTTTTAGTGCATTACCTTCGGTAGGAAAAACCAAGCCTGTTCACAGCTAAATAACATGCAAAAAGAGCGCATTTAAACGATGAACTGCCATGGGCAAAAGCCACCACATAGGGTAGGCTAGAAATTCACAATAATAAGGACTAACTGCATGCTGCAATTGAACATTTTTCACAAAGCGGCGCGACATGTAAAAGCATCGGGTAAATCGGCCATTGCGATTACGGTATTATTTGTCGTGTCTACGTCTTCCGCATTGGCAGCGCTGCCAAGCATTGGTGAATTCACCAGCGATATGACCAAAAAAGATGGTTTAATTCCTGTTTATTATGATGATGAAAGCGACAAAGTTTACTTGGCGGTGCCAACAGACCACGCCGAATACCTGTTTCAAAGTAGTTTGCCGTACGGCGTAGGGTCTAACGACATTGGCCTTGATCGCGGCCAGCTAGGCAATACGCGTTTAGTAAGATTTGAAAAATTTGGAAACAAGGTTTTATTAAAGCAGCACAACACCAAATACCGAGCAGCCCATGGCAGCGACGCTGAGAAACAGAGCATTGATGAAGCCTTTGCTGATTCGGTTATCGCAGGTTTTACGCTGGTAGCCAAAAACGACAGCGCCAGTCTAATAGATTACACACCGTTCTTATTAAGCGATATCCATGGCATTGGCAATCGCTTAGCGGGAACTAACCAAGGCAGTTTTAGCGTAGATAACATGCGAAGCGGCGTGTATTTACCTAAAACCAAAGGCTTTGAAAAAAATACTGAATTAGAGGCTTTAGTCACCTTTGCAGGTAAGAAGCCAGGCGAATACGTGCAGCAAGTTACGCCCGACCCAGAAAGCTTGTCGGTGCACTTGCATCATTCGTTTGTGGCTCTGCCTGACGATAATTACACGCCCAGAGAGTACCACCCGTACTCGGGCTACTGGAAATTCAGTTACTTTGATTATTCAACGCCTATCAGCGAGCCTACTGAACAGCGTTTTATTACCCGCCATCGTTTAAACAAGAAAACCCCGCATGCTGCAATGAGCGAAGCAGTGGAGCCTATTGTGTATTACCTAGATCCTGGTATTCCAGAACCCGTAATGACCGCGCTTAAAGAAGGGGCGAGCTGGTGGAATCAAGCCTATGAAGCCGCAGGCTACAAAGATGCGTTTCAGGTGAAAGTATTGCCCGAAGGTGCCGACCCAATGGACGTGCGCTATAACGTAATCAACTGGGTACATCGCGCAACGCGCGGTTGGTCTTATGGTTCGTCGGTTGTCGACCCGCGCACTGGTGAAATTATCAAAGGTCACGTTACGCTCGGCTCATTGCGTGTAAGACAAGATTATTTAATTGCCCTTGGTCTAACCAGTCCTTATAAGGACGGCAGCACCGACACCACTGCACAGCAAAAAATGGCTTTAGACCGCATTAGGCAGCTTTCAGCCCACGAAGTAGGGCACACATTGGGTATAGCCCACAACTTTGCGGCAAGTGAAAATAACCGTGCGTCGGTAATGGATTATCCTCATCCCAAAATTAGTATTAAAAACGGCAAAATTAGCTTGGAAGGCGCGTATGATAAAGGCATAGGCGCATGGGATATTCACGCCGTAGCGTATGGCTATCAAGATTTTGCCAGCGACGTAGAGGCAACCGAAGCCTTGGCAAAAATTATCGTAAAAGGCCGTAATGAGGGTTTAAGTTTTAAGTCAGACCCCGATACCCGCAGTAGTCGCCATGCATCGGCAAACGGCCATATGTGGGAAAACGGTAGCAATCCGCTAGATGCTTTCGATGAAATTTCACAAGTACGCGAACTGGCGTTAGCCAATTTAGGTTTAGACACCTTAAGCCCAAATAGCAGTTTATCCTCGCTTGAAAATGCTTTAGTGCCTATTTACTTACTCCACCGTTATCAGTTAGAAGCCGTTGCAAAGCAAGTCGGCGGCTTAGTGTATGAATACGAACGCAAAGGTGACTATACCAAAGCACAGGGCCAACAGTTTGTAGCGCCTGCAGTGCAGCAACGCGCTATGCAGCAGTTAATTACAGCTACTACCGCTGACTACTTGACTATACCTGAATCGGTACTCGCCCTTATTCCACCGACAGCGTATGGCGACGATATTACTCGCGAGCACTTTAAGGGCAAAATGGGGTTAATGTTAGACCCTGTTTCTGCCGCCGCTTCAGCATCTAACTTTGCGTTTGAATTACTATTGCACCCAGAGCGCTTAAACCGCTTGGAGTGGCAGACAAGAAGCACTAATGACAGACGCAAAAAAGTAGGCGTTTCTATGCTGGTGAAGCAAATACTTAACGTTCACTGGTATAAAAATAAGTCACAAAGCCCATTAGCAAAACGCTTACAGTTAGTGGCGTTAAATGCAGTGATGAAAGCAGTAACTAACGATAAGTTGGCGCCTGAAGTAAGAATGGAAGCCGAACTTGCTCTGCTTGAATTTAGCGAATGGTTAGACGACAAAGCAGACGACAATCAGTATGAAATACTGAAAGAACAGTTCGATACTTATTGGGCAAGTAAGGCATGGCCAAGTACCTTTGAAGTAGAGCCGCTACCGCCAGGTTAGCCGATTTAAAATGCGCTGCTACCAAGGACGCTGCTGATGCATAACCATAGTAGTAAAAAAACGTCAATGCCGCACAGGGATGCTGCGGTACGGCGTATTCCTGTATTTGTTGGGCTACTGCTAATTCTCATACCTTTAGCTGAAAGCGTTAATGGGAGTGTTTTGTGGGGGATGAACTACCATTCCCCAAAGCTCATGTCACAGGTCGGGGATATGGTAGCCTGGGTGAAATTGATAGCGGTATGTGTAGGTGTTTACCTGATTTTTAAGCAGAAAGGTGCACTTAAGCTTTTGTTCAAAAATAAATGGGTTTCTAACATCCTTAACATTTTTATCGCTGTAGTGGCTTTTATTCAGGTTAACCTAGGTTTTTTTGACGTCGCAATGGATATGGTGTTAACCGATAATACAGACTACTTTCATAAAGAATTTGAAATAGGCAAAAACACTATTTACGTGCATACCCTAGACCAAGGTGCTTTGGGAAAGGCTTATCATAACTTTTACTTAAAATGCCCACTTCCTTTACACCGTTTTGAATTAAAACCAATTGAACAAACAGACTGGGTTTTAGATTTACAGCTTAAAGCAACCGATGTTGGTTTTGGCGTGTTTAACGGACGTGGAGAGTTTAAACATGATATTGGTTTGAATGGGATAAATTGTACTTAAATTGTGAGCGGCTTCCTCGTCACGCTGGACAATATCATCATTGTATTGGACTCTGCCATTATTGATAGATCTTCCAAAAAGCCGTCTAGTGCTTTCATTGAATCTGTCGCTACTTTCATAATGAAGGCGCGTTCACCCGTCACATTGTATCCTTCAACGACCTCTAGCCGTTCTTTCATAAATGCTAGTATTTGCGGCTCCTTACCAATAAATACACGGGCTTGAACCATGGCTGTAATAGGTAATCCCATGTTGTGGCTATCGATTGTTGCAGTATAGCCAGTAATTACGCTTTCCTCTTCTAATCGCTTTACGCGTTCAGCAACCGCGGGGGCGGAAAGGTGGACACGTTTCGCTAATTCCGAGAAGGAAATACGCCCCTCAGACTGCAAAATATGTAGAATATTTCTGTTAATCTTGTCCATCTTATTTTTCCAAAGTAAACGCAGCCTTTTCCTTTGTTTTACAAAGTTAAATGCGCGAAATTCAATTATTGTGTTATTCATCGCTTAGCAGGTCAAGCATACACTGAGCAGTATCAATTGACCTACAGAAGACAAATCATGCAAATCGATGAATTTACACTTGAACGAATCCAATCGCTCTATGAAAACTTAGTTGAACTGAACCTATCTGATAGCGGTGTTCACCCATATCGATTAAACGAACTGCTCAATCAGGAGCAGCAACAAGAGCTATTGAGTATTGAACTTGGATACGGTTGGACTAATGGTAGTGTGCAACTTCGAGAGCGCATTGCTGCCCTATACAGCAATCGAACTTCTGACAATGTAATCGTTACAAATGGCTCGGCTGAAGCAAATTTTCTAATGGTAATGAGCTTACTTGAAAAAGGCGATGAGCTAATAGTTATTGTTCCTAACTACATGCAGATAGCTGGGTGGGCTAAGTCGTTAGGGGTGAAGGTCGTCGAAATTCCATTATTGGAACAAGACGGTTGGCTACCAAACTTTGAACTGCTAGAAAAAAGTATATCGGCTAACACCAAGATGCTCACTATTTGTCATCCCAACAACCCAACGGGATCTACGCTGCCTCTTGAACAAATACAGGAATTGGTGAACTTTGCAAAACGGCACGACATTTATATCCATGCTGATGAGGTATACAAAGGTGCGGAGTTTGATGGAAATGAACTACCTAGTTTTGCAGATGAATATGAAAAGGCGATTATTACCTGCGGCTTGTCAAAAGCTATGGCGATGCCTGGTTTACGCCTAGGATGGCTAGTTGGGCTACCCGACGACATCTACAAAACGTGGCAGTGTAAGGATTATACCAGCATCACCACTAGTGCTGTAAGCGAATATGTAGCGAATATAGTGCTAGAACCAACCTTTCGGCATCAGGTATTAACCCGCAGTAAAGAATTCTTAATAGATAATCTAAATAGAATTAGTAAGTGGGTCGATGAAAATTCCTGGGCCTCGTTTGTACCGCCCAAGGCAGGAGGTATGGCATTTATTCGTTATGATTTACCAGTTAACTCTACTGAACTTGCCCACGAGTTTAGACAAGAATTGAGCGTGCTTATTTTACCTGGTGATGTGTATGGCTTAGACGGTTACTTCAGAGTAGGAATAGGCGCGCCTAGCGATCATTTAGAAAAAGGGTTGGAGAGAATTAGTCATTATATGAAGCACAAATATGGGGTGTAAACATGAAGATTGTCACTAAATCTGAAATTCTGACCGTGCTGAGGCAATTCGACCCATTACTTGATGTTGAAAGTGGATTTGTTGACTATTCCAAAGGCTTAGCGTGCATCCCGCCTGTAAGTGAACTAGTGCTTGAGAAAGGTGAAGTACATATTAAGTGCGGTTACCTCAAGGCTGGAGTTCATTATGTGATTAAGGTTGCATCAGGCTTTTATGGCAATAGTGTATTAGGCTTGCCGTCCAGCAACGGCTTGATGATGCTGTTCTCCACCGAAACAGGTGAAGCCAAATGTTTACTGCAAGATGAAGGTATTTTAACCGACCATCGTACTGCAATTGCAGGCGCCATTGTTGCCAAGTATTTTGCTCCTGCCGTGGTCTCTGCCATTGGGGTAGTAGGCACTGGTATTCAGGCACGTCTTCAGGTGAAGCGAGTGAGTCAAGTGACAGGATGTAAAAAGATAATAGTGTGGGGACGTTCAACGGAAGCTGCTGAACGCTTTAGACGGTCCATGCAAGTCGAAGGTTATAATGTAGAGCTTATCGAGCACTTGGAGTCGTTGGCCGGGAAGTCAAACCTAATCATTACCACAACCCCGTCTTCCCGACCGTTACTAAGCCAGAATATGATCCAAGCAGGAACATTAATAATTGCAATTGGCTCCGATACACCCGAGAAGCAGGAGCTGGATACAGATATTTTGGTGAATGCCACCAGAATTATTGTGGACAGTAAAAAGCAAAGTTTAACACGTGGTGAGGTATCTAGAGCACTTCGTGCATCCGCTATCGGTGAACATCAAGTGTTCGAGTTGGGAGCAGAAATCGCAAAGGGGAGGCGACCAACGATGGCAACAGAGACAACGGTTGTAGATTTAACGGGGTTGGCAGTTCAGGATTTAAAAATTGCCGAATTTGTACTAAATAGGATTAACTAAGCTTTATCTTGCTAAATATTCAGTGAATCTAGCAAAACGGACTATTGACCCTTGCGTAGTTCGCCAATTTTTCTCGTGAAAAAGGTGCGCTTTGTAGCTGCTTTATGAATCAGCGAGAAAGCACTCCCTTAGGGCGGTTGCAACAAACTCTAATCCAATTTGTTGCAACCAAGTTCGCATCGTATCTATTTGTAGATAAAACCTACAATTCCCGATAATTAGTAAACACCTTGTAAAGCTGGGTTCCACTCAATACCGAAGCCGACGGGAAGTGTAGAATAGGGATCAAATCGCAAGGCGCTTCTAAGGTCCTGCTGCCGTTGTCGGTATCCAGATCGTCAATATTTAAAATTTGCGCCAGTGGTTCGCCTTTCTTCACCGTTTGGCTTGGTTTCGCCATGTACTCCACCATGCCGCCCCAGTTAGTAAACAGGGTTTTATAGTCTTTTAAATACACGCCTAAACGCTGCATTACTTTCGGTTTAACATCGCATTCGTGCAATACGCCTTTGGCGTTTAAGTAGCTAAGAATACTGGTGGCGTCTATATTACCTTCGTTAAAGTCGATAACTTCTTGGCTACCCATTTCAAGCGTAAACGCTTCAACGTTAAAGCTTACCTCACGCGCTAAATTAGTTTTTATGCTTTCTTGCAGTGTCCACCATGGGCAGAACGTCGCTTCGTCCAACGCCCCCGCAAATACGTTTGGAATAAAAATACAATGGGGAATGTTAAACAGCTTAGCACTGTCTTTGGCGTACTCGGGAATATAAACGTGACGGGTAGACACCGGGCCGTTGTGGAGATCTAGTACGAAATCGGCGTTGACCGCCATTTGCTGTAGCTTTAGGTTAAGCTGCTGCGCTAGTCCTAGGCCCCATGGTTCAGCCAGCTTGTTGTCGATAGCGTTAGACAAGTGAGCACGAAAACGTTGTTTTATGCCTTCAATAGACTCTTCGCGGGTGACTGTTTTGGCGAAATGCTCAACTGCATCCTTATCGAAGAAGTAGCCGCGGTTCCAGTTTGTGCCGTTCACAGGATCGAACCGGCCTAATGTGTACTCACCGGCTTTAATGTTAGTACCAATGGGATTACAGTTGGGCACTAGGATAATTTCGCCGCAAATATCCATGTCTTTTAAGCGCTGAATGAGATGGTAAATAACCACGTTACCTTGTACTTCTGCGCCGTGAATAGAACTTTGAATATACACGGTGGGGCCAGGGCGCGCTCCTTTCATTCGATAAATTGGCACGTTCATGTTACGTCCAGACGCGTTTTGCGCCACTACCATGTGTTTTTTCACTACTTGGGTTGTCATTTAAATCAACCTATTTTCTGTCTTGTTCTTTGTTTTAATCTGTTGTTTTTAATCACGTTTTTAGAATTCATGCCGCAAATTCACATAAACTTAACAAGCACATAGCTCGCAATCTACGCCTTTAGGTAGCTTCCAGTTTCGCCACTCGTGCGACAGAGCATCAAACGTCATTAACGTGTTTTTAGGAATATTATCGAAATCCATCAATACTTGCATGGCAAGCATAGCTTGGTAAGTACCAACAATATTTACTACTGGCGAGAATATACCTGCCTCTACACAGCTTAAATCGGGCGATTCAAATAGCGTCCGTAAGCATGCATAGCAGCGGCTCTCACCGGGTATAGCGACGAAAAGTTGGCCTTCAAAGCGAATGGCCGCGCCCGATACTAGCGGGGTATTTAGTTTAAAACACAGTAGGTTTATTAAATCTCGCGAGTTTGTATTGTCGGTGCAATCTAGCACAACGTCAGCACGCTCTATGGCTTGTTTTAATAATCGTGAAAGCTGAGTAGAGCTGGGCGCCGAAAACGGTTCTGCTATTACGGTAATGTCGCAGTCGCTGTTTATTTCACTAAGCCGCGCTTTAGCCGCCTCTACTTTATTTTTGCCTACATCTTGTTCGCTAAACAAGGTTTGCCTTGGCAGGTTGGTGGCCTCAACTGTGTCGTGGTCGATAAGTGTAAGAGAGCCCACGCCACTGGCGCAAAGGTTAGTAGCAGCCGCGGTGCCAAGCCCGCCAATACCAATGATACAAATATTGGCGTTTAGCAGCGCTTCTTGACCGTCTAGGTCCACTTTTGGAAGCACGATATGGCGGTTATAACGCATAGCCTGCTGATTAGTTAGGCTTTTAGACATAGTTTATGCCAACTTAGTTGTTGAATTCATGGCATGCACCCTTATAAAGTGATTACCAAATAGTATTTTGGCTGGTACTTTATCAAAAACCGCCAAAATGTCGCATATCAAATTAGGATTTCATATGTCAGTTGTCAGCCAACCCCTTAATATTGCCGTACTCACTATTTCAGATACGCGCACCCTCGAAAACGACAAGTCGGGAGACTACTTGAAAGAGGCGCTTACCTCGGTTGGCCATAAGCTTTACGATCGCGATTTGGTGAAAGACAATATTTATCAACAGCGCGCCGTGGTGTCGAAGTGGATTGCCGATAAAAACATTCACGCCGTATTAATTACCGGTGGTACAGGTTTCACCCACCGTGACTCAACGCCAGAGGCCATCAGTGTATTGTTCGACAAAGAAGTCGACGGCTTTGGCGAGCTATTCCGTCAAATTAGCTATGAAGAGATTGGTACATCAACCATTCAGTCTCGCGCGGTTGCGGGCTTTGCTAATAATACGGTTATTTTCTGCTTACCAGGCTCAACAGGCGCGTGTCGTACTGCGTGGGAAAAAATTATTTCTAGCCAGCTTGATGCCGACTTTAGACCGTGTAATTTCGTGAAGCATCTGGTGGAAGCATGAGTACCTTTAGCCATTTAAACGCTGGTGGCGAAGCCAATATGGTCGACGTTAGCGACAAAGACGTTACCAAGCGAGAAGCCACAGCAGAAGGTTTTTTATACGTAAGCGAAGACGTTATTCGCCAAATCTCTGAATCAAAAATTGCAAAAGGTGATGTATTTGCAGTTGCCCGTGTAGCGGGTATTCAAGGGGCGAAACGCTGCGCCGATCTTATTCCTCTTTGTCACCCATTGGCACTGTCAAAGGTGGATATTAATTTTGACATTCAGGCCGATCAGAATCGAATTCAAGCCACCTGTTATTGTAAGCTAAGCGGTAAAACCGGCGTTGAAATGGAAGCGCTCACGGGTGTAAATGTGGCGCTGTTAACCTTGTTTGATATGTGCAAAGCCATCGACCCTGGCATGCATATGGAAGGGGTACGGGTACTGGAGAAAAAAGGCGGTAAGACAGGCCATTGGCAGTCCGACACCTAGTTTTCACAAAGGCCAGTGAGCTAAAAAATGACGTGCATAAAGCGTACACGCATTCAAGACGCAACGCACTTTAGGCTCAACGTATTTCCGAGGCTTGGAAAGATTAATTAGCGCGCACAAAGCAACCTTAACAACGTAGATAACAGGCAAAGCATGCAGGTAACGGTAAAAACATTCGCACAAACCAGAGAGATTACGGGAGAGGACAATATCGCGCTTAATCTAAGCGAGAGCAGCACTATTGAGACCGTGATATCGCAGCTTAAAACGCGTAGTGACAAGTGGGCATTAGCACTAGAGGGCAGTGTGCTTACTGCCTGTAATCAAGAACTTTGCGATCTCCAAACAGTACTTAGCGACGGTGATGAGCTGGCGCTATTTCCACCTGTGACAGGGGGCTAGCTATGTTCGCGCTAGTTCAAGTTGAAGATTTCGACCAAGGAGAGCTTTACGCTAGGCTAAAACAGTCGGCAGATGAGAAGGCCTGCGGCAACACCGGCGCGATTGTTACTTTTACTGGGCTAGTGCGAGATTTTAATAACGCTGGCGACATAGACGGCATCGAATTAGAGCATTACCCGGGTATGACTGAAAAAGCGTTAATGCTTCTTGTTGAACAAGCGAGCGAACGCTTTTCACTTAACAGTGCTGGCGCACTGCACAGAGTAGGGCGCATACACAACAACGAACAAATTGTATGGGTAGGTGCCGCCGCTCCCCATCGTCAGGCGGCGTTTGACGCTGCCTGCTACTTAATGGATATGCTTAAACAGTCGGTACCGCTTTGGAAAAAAGAATTTAAGGGCGATAAATCTGAATGGGTTGAGGCGAAAGCATCTGACGATAAAGCGGCACTTAAGTGGATGCGCAAAAAGTAATGCTCTTTTCTTTAGCAATGCGACTTTCAAGTTTTGTTAACTTGGCCATGCTTATTTTGGTAAGTGTTAGCGCAAGTGCAAGTGCAAGTGTAGTCCCAGATGTTACGTTTTTTTCCAGCTCTGCAGCACATGCGGGTAGTTTTGAAGCGGCATATGATAATGTAAATGAAGGGAGCGTTATTAGTAACGAAAAACAAAACCAGTCAGTAAATTTCAAGCGCGACGAAAAAATTAACGTAGCCGTTGCGGCAAACTTTGCAAAACCGCTAAAGAGTATTGCCGAGCAGTTTACTGAGCTAACCGGCATAGATGTCGCGGTAACGGTATCTTCTAGCGGTACTTTGTATGCGCAAATTCAACATGGTGCTAGCTTCGACGTGTTTCTATCTGCAGATCGCGCTAGGCCGCAAGCGTTGGTGGATAACAACGTAGTTCACCACGGCAATCTGGTGGATTACGCTAAAGGCAAGCTTGCGTTTGTCTATGCTGGCGACTTATCAAGTGAGGCATCACGTGAAACATCCGGTAAAAGGAATTGCGAGCAAATCGCGCGCTCATCTACTGGAGACACAACTGCACAAATAAACGCTCAGCTTACCGATTGCTTGTCGAGGCAGCTTGTTCAATTAATGGAAAACCCTCAAAACAAGGTAGCTATCGCAAACCCTAAACTGGCTCCCTATGGTGATGCTGCGCAACAGGCGTTGCAAAACTTATCCTTATGGCAACAGTTTTTACCTCACAGAGTGATGGGTAAAAACGTGCTACAAACCTTGCAGTTTTACACCACGGGCAGCGTGAAAGGGGCGTTCGTTGCGTACTCATTGGCCTTAGATTTGCCCGCAGACTTATCCTCTAATTTGCCTTCTAATTTTAACAGTGTTGTGAATACCAAAAGCGCCGATGCTGTTACGGTTATCGTCCCCGTACCTGAAACCTTGTATCAACCCATCATTCAGTCGTTGGTGGTTAACAGTAAAACGGTAGCTACACTATCACCGAATCTGTTCGAGCCACTTCCAATTAAAAATGTGACAGCGCCAGTTGATGAGCCTGTTCACAAAGGCGACAATGAGACAACCAGAGCGTTTCGTTTGAGTGACGCTAATGGAGTGTCATCACCCAGCCTGTTCGTACAGTATTTAATGTCGCAAGGGGTGCAGCACAGCTTAATTGAATGGGGTTATGAACCTACCATTGCATCGGGCGTCGGTAACTAAGTATGCTCACAGAATTCTTCGGGGCATCGACACTTGAAGCCATATTACTCACCTTAAAACTGGCCTTTATAACCAGTGGTTTGCTGTTGTTAATCGCATTGCCGCTAGCGTGGTTTTTAGCGAAATGGCAGAGCAAAGCTAAGCCTTTGGTGATGGCGATACTCGCGTTGCCTTTGGTGTTACCGCCAACTGTGCTGGGGTTTTATCTACTTATTGCTTTTTCACCGCAAAGTGCGTTGGGGCAGGGATGGCAAAGCCTAACCGGGAGTACTTTAGCATTTAGCTTTGAAGGCTTGGTATTGGGGTCTGTTATCTACTCCCTTCCTTTTGCTCTACAGCCTTTGTACAGCGGTTTTTCACAATTGGATAACCGTTATTTAGATGTAGCAAAAACGCTGGGGTTTTCGGCTTTTGAAGCGTTTATAAAAATAGTGCTGCCTTTAAGCAAAGCGCCCATCGTGGTGGCATTAGGCTTAAGCTTTGCACATACCATAGGCGAGTTTGGCGTAGTATTAATGATAGGTGGCAATATTCCTGGAGAAACTCAGGTGCTGTCTATCGCGCTATATGAACAGGTAGAAGCGCTGGAATATAGCAGTGCACACAACCTTGCGTTGGCCCTTTTGATTTTTTCATTCGTGATGCTCGCGGCGCTCTATCGTTTTAACGGTGTCACCCGTAGTGATGAGGCGCGTTAACATGCAAATATCTGCGCTACTACCAAATCGCATTAACGCACAAATCTCATTGCTGCCACAAAGCCGATTCATTGGGGTTACCGGTCCATCAGGTGCGGGAAAAAGCAGCTTGTTTCGCGCCCTAGCTGGCGTAGAAAAAAGCGCAAGTGTGCAAACGCCGTGGACCTCTCAAAAGGTCGGTATCGTTTTTCAGCAACCTATGTTATTTCCCCATACCGATGTGCGGGGTAATTTAGCTCTCGCGCAGCGTCACGCAAGCCCTAATGCATTGTCTATCGACGCGTGCTTGCGCGGCTGTTATTGCGATCATTTAATCGATAAGCCGGTTCAAGCGCTTTCTGGTGGTGAAGCGCAGCGGGTCGCGATTGCGCGTGCGTTGGTCAATGGGCCAGATGTGTTATTGCTCGATGAATCGTTAAGCGCAATTGATATCTTCACCCGTCGCAAAATTTACCAGTTTTTGAACAATTTGTGTGTGTCGGGGAAGCTCACCTGCCTTGTAATCTCTCACGATTTAGATGACCTTGCCTTGTTCAGCGATGAGTTGGTTTTTATTGACCAAGGCCGCACCGAGCTTTGTGGAAAAACGCGCGATGTATTGACTCAAGTATTCGCAAAAGAGGGATTTGCGACACCGTCTAGCGTACTTGAGGGATTTAAAGTTACTGCGCAAAGCGAAGCACATGACAGCAACCAGTCACAAAACGCCGTTGTCAGCTACAAACACGGTAGCGAAACCCAACAAGATCAAAATGCTCTAACCTTACAAGGCAATGAGCAGTGCCAGTCGGAAAACGGTATTGAGCGCGTTGAGGTAGCGGGGCAAGAGATATTCGTCACTGCAGAATCAGTGTCCTATTTGCCTCAGCAAAGCGGTGAAAAAGTTTTTGTTCGTTTTGCAGTTAAAGCCTGTGATGTAAGTATCGATACCAATATTGCTGACTTTGGCAATGCCAGCACAATCAGTATTTTAAATGCGCTGCCATGTGTTATATCTAGCATCGAACCCGTGGCGAATCCACTCAGTCCCCTGAACGAGCCAGAAAATAACGCCGATACAGAACTCACAGATACAAAGTTAACTTCTAAAAAGCTAGCGACCGTAAACAGCGCGAAAGTGTTGTTAAAACTTGATGTACTAGGCAGTAACCAAACCCTATATGCCAGCATTAGCTGTATCTCTCTATCGCGTCTTAAGCTTGATGTAGGGATGCAAGTGATTGCGCGGTTTAAATTGCCCTAGGTTTAAATGGCTTTGGAATAGCTACTGAGTATTTCACTTGCGTTCAAATAAGCGTCGAAACGCGCACAAATAGCCCGAATGTAAATGCGAGCAGACTCTGGCACTCGAATATACCGAGATGTTGTTTCGATAAGCCCGTCTTCTTTAAGTTCTTCAAGGTTGTTTAAGGCTGAAGCAAAGTATTCATCAAAAATGATGTGGTGCTTGTCGGCAATTGCTTGCTTGTCTACCGCTAAATTGCACATTAAGCTAGAAATCACGTCTCTGCGAATAAGGTCGTCGACACTTAATGACAGCCCAACCTTTGCATTGGGCAGGTGGTTGTCTAAGCGATGGTAATATTCTTTTAGCTCCTTAGCATTTTGCGCAAAGGCATTACCTACGGTGCTAATGGCTGATACGCCGAACCCTATAAGGTCAGCGTCGCCACGTAAGGTATACCCTTGAAAGTTACGGTGAAGCTCGCCTTTATTTTTCGCAATGGCCAGTGAGTCTTTGCTTAAGGCAAAATGATCAAGACCAATCATTTCATAACCTATGTTTGTAAAGCTGTTAACGGCAAGCTTGTAAAGCGCCGCTTTTTCTTCACTACTTGGCAGTGTTTCTTCAGCAAATTTACGCTGCGCTGCGAACCTCTCGGGAAGGTGTGCATAGCTAAAAAGCGAAATACGATCTGGCATCATGGCTTTTGTTGCGGCGATGGTTGATGAAAACGTTTCAATTGACTGATTCGGTAAACCATAAATTAGATCTAAGTTGACTGAGTCGAAACCCAGCGACCGAGCCTCGAATACTAAATCGGCAATGTGAGACGTGCTTTGTATGCGATTTATGGTTTTCTGAACATTATAATCAGTATCTTGTAAACCAAAGCTAATGCGTGTGTAGCCGAGACATTTTAAGTTTTGAAGATAGCGTTTATCGATATTTCTGGGATCTAACTCAATTGACAGTTCAGCACCTGCTTCAAAGGTAAAGTGTTTCTTAAGCAGGTACATTAAATAAGTATGCTGAGTCTCGCTCAAAAAACTGGGTGAACCGCCACCCAAGTGCAGAGAAACTGCACGCCTGCCGTCAGTTAAATAACGCTTAGACAGAATTTCTTTTTCTATGTAATCTAAATATTCGTCCGCTTTTTCATTGTGACGCGTCACCATTTTATTGCAGCCACAGTAGTAGCATAGCGTTTTGCAAAATGGAATGTGCACGTAGAGACTTACTGCCGGCGCTTTTGACACTGCAAGTGCTTGTGGAAGTATGTCATCTTGTAGCGGTTCAAATTTAAGTGCAGTAGGGTAAGAGGTATAGCGAGGAGCATTCAACGCATATTTGGTAATGATTGATACAGGACGTTGTTGTACGGCAATTATTGTCATATTGGCTCTGCACTCATATGTAGATATCTAGGCGCGAATTCAATTCGATGGTTAAAGCTTAATGGATTGCTTAGGAGGCTGATTTGATCTACTTCAAGGTTTTGGTATTAAACCTGATAATTGTTTTACTTCTTCCAGTCATTTTGCTTCAAGCATTGTGGGTGAGGAAGAAGACCGCTGTACTACCAGAGCCCGACGGCGAGCGGGTATTAACCTCTGCCGATAGTAAATTGCTGCTAACTAATAACGTTTTGGTTATAGGCGATTCTGCCGCCGCTGGTGTTGGTGCAACGACGCAAATGGGGGCACTCACAGGTCTGCTGTACTCAAACCTTGTTAAGCATGGGCCAACGCGAGTGACGTTGAATGCTAAAACAGGTTTTAAAAGTGAAGATGTGCTCAAGCTTCTTCATGAAATGCCTGCCGAGCACTTTTCATCGGTGCTCGTCTCTATTGGTGTTAACGATGTGACCAAATTTGTACCGTTGAAACGGTGGCGACAAAACATCGATGCTATTAGTACGCTACTGTCAGATAAATTTGGGTGCGAAACAATATTATTTACTGCGCTACCGCCAATTCATTGCTTTCCAGCGCTTCCGCAACCTTTGCGTGCACTATTAGGTTACCGCGCGTGGATACTAAACCAAGCTTTGGCTGATAGCGTAACAGCCCGGGCTAACGCAGACATATTATATGTTAGTGCACTTAATGTGAGCGGAACTATGACGGATATTCAGCAAAGTGGTTTGATGGCAGAAGATGGCTTTCATCCCTCCACGAAAGGCTATGAAATATGGGCACACTCAGCCCTTGAAAAACTCTCCACGCTTTACAGCACCACAATGGGCACGACAACAAAAGTCACAGCAGAAACTGATGTAACTGCGACGAAATAATCGCAGTGTGGGGTTGAAGTTTCTTTTTGTAACCTTATCTAAGCCCTTATATCTTCATGAAATCAATAAAGCGAGGCCTATCATGGCAGCAAATGAGCAAGGTGTACAAAGTGCGAGCGGTATGCAGAGTGTAACAGTTAATATGGTTTCTGACGTAGTATGTCCATGGTGTATTGTTGGGTACCAGCGTTTGCAAGAAGCCATTAAAACCCTTGATAACATTGAAGTGGATATTAAGTTTCACCCCTTCGAGCTAAACCCCAATATGCCAGAAGAAGGGCAAAACCTTCGCGAGCACATAATGGAAAAATACGGCATTAGTGAGCAGCAAAGCGCGCAGAACCGAGCACGGTTAGTAGAAGCGGGCGAGCAATTAGGCTTTTCGTTTAACTTTACTGACGACTCTCGCATGCAGAACACGTTTAAGGCTCACCAACTTATTCACTTTGCTGCAGAAAACGGCCTTGAAGAAGAAATGAAGCTGGCCTTATTTAATGCCTACTTCACAGACGGTAAAAACATTAATGATCTAGGTGTTCTAGTAGCGTTGGCACAAACGGTTGGCCTTGATAAGTCTGAAGCTGAACAAGCGCTTAAGAGTGAAAAATACGCGCAAGCAGTGCGCGAGGAAGAAGCCCTTTGGATGCAGCGCGGTATCCAAAGTGTACCTACTTTTGTCATTGGTAATCAGGGCGTAGCCGGGGCACAAGAGCCAGCAACATTGGCTGCATTTATTTCCCAAGCGGCATCACAGCAATAAGCAAGTTAAACGGGTTTAGAGGTAGTTATGAGTAATCACGTTAACCATTTGTTGGCCCAGTGGCTTCCACTTAAAAACAAACATAAGTGGGTGTTAGGTTTTATTTTTAAAACCGAAGGCTCATGCTACCGCAAAGCAGGCGCCATGATGTTGTTTAGTGACGCTGGGCATCAGTTAGGTATATTAAGCGGTGGCTGCTTAGAAAGTGACATCGTTAAAAAAGCCCAGCGAGTAATGACAGACGGGGTTAGTCGTACCGCGGTTTACGACGATGAAGATGAAGAAGACATCGCGTTTAAGCTAGGTGTTGGATGCGGCGGTGTGGTGCACTTGGCACTCGTACCAGTTAACGAGAGTAACCAGTATTTATCGTTGGATGTGGTTAGCAAAAGCTTATCAAACGGAAAAGCGTGTGAGTGGCGCTGCGCTGTAGACGGTACGTTGGGTGATTGCACGGAATTGGAAGACCATTCTGCTAAACCTAGAAAAGCTGTGCTAGACACCGTTGATGGCAAGCGCATCTTGTCGGTTTTGATGCTGCCGCCTATCCACCTACTTGTTGTTGGAGGTGGGTACGACGCTACCTTTATGACTAAGCTTGCTAGTTTGCAGGGCTATTTAGTCAGCCTTTGGGATCCAAGGCCTGCACAAGCAAGACTTGAACATTTTCCCGAGGTAAATTACTTGATTGAAGACCCGTCTACTGAAGGCTTACGTCTTCACATGGGCGAACATAACGTTCAAGCAGCAGTGCTTATGTCCCATCACCGTGAAATTGATGCAAAGGCGCTGCAGGTGCTAAGCAAGCAATCGTTAACCTATACGGCAATGCTCGGGCCACTGCACCGTAAGCAGGAAATTATGGATTTAGCCGGGCTTGGCGATACCAACTTTACTCAGTATTTTGCAAGCCCCGCTGGTTTCGACATTGGTGGTGAGCTACCTGAGCATATAGCGCTGTCTGTTATTGCTCAGTGCCATGCGGTGTTTCATACCAAACCTACGCATTTAAAGCGTTAGAAAGACTTTCTGAAGGTAACGCCAAAGCTTCTAGGCGCGCCTGGGTAGGCCATGATCTTTCCGGTTTGTACGGGTACATCAAAGCCACTTCGTGCAACGTACTCTTCATCGAAAACGTTGCGCGACCACGCAATAATTTCGCTATCCCATTGTGGGATAGTGAAACTTACGCGAACGTTAAATAATGAAAAGTCGTCAGCGTATTTGTACGGGTCGTTCGCATCATCAAGAAATACGTCGCCCGTGTATTGGTAGTCAATACTGGCGGAGGCTGGATAATTCCCAACTTCGAAATAGTGATTCAGCATAAGAGATAGTGAGTTCTGAGGCTCGAAGCCTACGCGGTCTCCGTCTCTTGAACAGAACGGGTCGTTCGGCTCCACACGGCCCGGATCGTCAATGCCCGTGTGCCACGTGTACGCAACCCAACACGTACCGCGTTTAAACTCATCAAAGTTCGCCAATGTGCGCGATGCAACAGCGTGTAATTCGATATTTTCAGTCATTAGCCAAGTTGCTTCAAGTTCTACACCTTTGACTATGATATCGCCCGCATTTTGCAGGTTGAACCCCGTTCCGGTAAAGGTCGTCGCCTGAAAGTCGCTAATTTGTGTATAGTGCGCCGCAGCATTTACGCGCACGCCGTATTCTTCAAAATCGTGTTTTATACCTATTTCAGCACTTCGAGATTTTTCAGCATCAAAAAGCGGGCTAAGCGAAGGTAAAATTCTGTCGGTATTCGTACCGCCAGCTTTGTAACCAGTCGCAAAACTGGCGTACGTTAGTGTGTTGTCATTAGGGTGATAAGCCAGTTTTACCGTGCCGGTTAACTGTGAATCATCAAGCTCTTCGTTTAAGTCAGGTCGCGGCATAACCGCTGCAGACCCCAAGAAAAAATACCCCCAGCCCGCTTGTTGAAATGGTGCGATAGCGTTAAGGGACTGTGCTGTAGGGGCTTGTCCCGCCGCTAACGCAGCAGCGATGTTTTGTAACCCAAATACAGCACGACCTACATTAGGCCATTGCGCTGGGTCTTGAGTTAGTCCGTCAATACCAGGCCCTTGCTCATCGTAGGCTCCGACAATCGACTTTTCTTCGCGGGTATAGCGTAAGCCCGTTGTTAAGGTGAAATCACTGTTTAACAGCCAATCCAGCTGAGAGAATAAAGCAATACTATCTTGCTCTTGATAGGCGCTGTGCGCGAAAGCAGTACCGGACGGCGCGGGTGCTGCAGCAGGCGCAATAAAGCCTGATGTAACTGCAGATAGCTCGTTGATGGCGTTAGCCAAAGGCAGCAGATCGGGCGCGGCGGCATTAAAGAACGCACTAAAATCATCTTGCGTGGTAGTATCAAAGGTTAGATCTAAGTTTTGGCTGTAATAGTAAACACCTATTAAACCGCGCACATCTTCACTGGTGTAATGTAATCTAATTTCTTGAGAAAACGACTGCTGCTTGGCGTCGTTAGTGGCAGTAAGAAGGTCCGCATCAGAAAAGTCGGTATCTACCGTATCTAAGCTGTCAAACGCGCGGTACGCGCTTATGCTCACAAAATCCCATGCTTTGTTTAAAGCCACATCTACTTGAACTGATAGTCCTTTGTCTTTCATTTTTGAAAGGGGAGTTTGCGACAGCGAGGTTTTATAGTCATAAAAGTTATCGCGCCCGTAAATAGTTGCATTAAACGGCGGTTGTAGCAGCAGCGCATCAGTGCCGAATTTACCCGCTATGTCATTAGCCTGAATGTTGTTTTGAAAAGTAAGTGCGCCGCAGCATCGTTCGTCTAGCTCGCCGTAATCAGCAATAAGTCGCACGCTAATTTCATCTGTTGGAGTGTAAAGCAACTGTGCTTTTATCGCAGAACGGTTACGGTTATTTAGGGTTTGTCCGCTGCGCTCGTCGGTAATGAAACCGTCACTGTGAGAACTAAAGCCAGATACTCGCATGGCGAGTACATCGTCGATTAGCGAAAACGACGAGCCAGCGCTTAAACGAACCAAGTTATCATTGCCGATGATGGCTTCGGCAAAGCCGTCGCGTTCGTCGTGTGAAGGTGCGACCGTAGTTAACGTCATTGCGCCAGCGGCGGTATTCTTTCCGAATAGTGTGCCCTGTGGCCCACGCAACACTTCTATGGATTCAATATCGACTAAGTCGTTTATTAACGCGTTTTGTCGTGCACGGTACACACCATCTACGTATAAACCCACCGAAGACTCGAAGCCGAAGTTTTGTGAAGACGTGCCAATGCCGCGTATTGAAAACCCTGAATTTGTTACGCTTTGATTTTGAAACGCGCCAAAGGCAGGTACGTAGTTTTGCAGGTCAAACACATCTCGGCTAACTGTTTCAACTAGGTCTTGACCTGAAAGCGCAGTGACCGCAACGGGCACATCTTGCAAGTTTTGACTGGTCTTTTGCGCCTGTACAACAATGTGTTCCAGCGCCTTTTTGTTATGCGGAGTAGATAGAGCATTCTCATCGGCGTGAGCGTGGGGAGCCAAAGCAAGTGTCGACGAAACAATAGAGGCAATAAACGGCGAACTACACAGGCAACGCGTAATGGCGTTTTGTGGTGTAGATATGCTTAAGCTATTACAAGACAAAGCGTGTGTAAGTGACTTCATTTTGGTTCTTTTTATTTTTCAAAAGCGGGGGGCTTTAAACAAAATTAATCACGACAAGGTCGCGTCCAAATGCGTACAGTCCTTTACATTTTAAATACGCCAACTTCCCTATGACGTCGTGTAGTGCTTTTTCACTATACAATCTAATGAACATATATTGCACGCATTTGAAGCTATCATGTCAAATTTTGTTCGTAACGTGCAAAAAGCGAACGGATATTTGGCAGTGAATAGTTTCACATGATGCATACTCATTCAAAATATCAATTAAACTTATATCGCTGTTTTCCTTAGTATGTTGGTTGAAAGTTAACATATTAATAACATCAGGCAGCGGTATGACAGACATCTATTTAGTGCGACATGGTCAAGCGTCTTTTGGCAAAGCGAACTATGACAAACTTAGTGAACTGGGTGGGCAACAGGCCATTTGGCTTGGTGACTATTTCAAGCATCGCAATGTTGAATTTGATGCAGTTTTCTCTGGCGACATGGTTAGGCATCACGAAACCAAAGACGGTATTGCCTCGGGTATTGCTACTGAAGACTATACGCTACCTGAAGTTACAGTGAATAGTGCACTGAATGAATTCAATTTTCAGGCAGTGGCTACCGCCTATTTAACACGCTACCCAGAAGCAAAAGTACCTGAAGGTGCTTCGCCTTCTGAATATTACCGATTGCTAAAAAAAGCAATGCTTGCCTGGTCGCAAGACGAATTGGCGCATGAACTCCTTGATGAAACATGGGGTCAGTTCGAAGACAGAGTTCACAGTATGCTCACGCACCTTCAAAGTATAGATGCGAAGCGTGTTCTCGTTGTGAGTTCTGGCGGTGCAATTGCCATGATGCTCAAACACATTCTTGGCTACGATGCGGCCACCGTTGTAAATATGAATTTGCAGATCCGAAATGCCAGTTTTTCTCAATGCTTTGCCAATGCGCGAGGCGTTCACCTTAATAACTTCAACAGCGTACCTCACCTGGATGTGATTGACAGGTTACACGCCATTACCTACAGCTAAATGGGGCAGTTATGAACTTTGAATATAATGAAAAGACCCAAGCACTTTTAGAAAAACTAAAAGCGTTTATGAAAGAAGAAGTGTATCCAATTGAAAAGGAATACATTCACGCCGTAGAAAATGGCTCTGCCAACAATGGCGAAGGTCGTTGGAAAACGCCTGAAATGATGCATACATTGAAAAAGCGTGCAAAAGAAGCGGGTCTTTGGAATCTATTTTTACCTGAGGAATATAAGCCATATGGCGCGGGCTTGACTAACGCAGAGTATGCACCACTTTGTGAAGAAATGGGCAGAGTTTTGTTTAGCTCTGAAATCTTCAACTGTAGTGCGCCAGATACCGGCAATATGGAAGTGCTGGCGAAATACGGTAACGAGAGTCAGAAAAAGCAGTGGTTAGAGCCTCTCTTAAACGGGGAAATACGCTCAGCCTTTGCTATGACAGAGCCTGCAGTGGCATCAAGTGACGCGACAAACATCGAAACTTCCATTAAGCGCGATGGCGATGAATACGTTATCAACGGCCGTAAGTGGTACACCAGCGGTGCTATGAATGAAAACTGTAAAATTATGGTGGTAATGGGCAAAACTGATTTCGATGCGCCTCGTCACCAGCAGCAGTCTCAAATCTTAGTTCCTATGGACACCAAGGGTGTAACTATTGTTCGCCCAATGGCAGCAATGGGCTATTACGACGAGCCTATTGGTCATGCTGAAGTCTTGTTTGAAAACGTACGTGTACCGGCAGAAAACTTACTGCTTGGTGAAGGGCGTGGTTTTGAAATCGCGCAAGGGCGCTTAGGCCCGGGCCGTATTCACCATTGTATGCGCCTTATTGGCTGTGCACAGCGCGCGCTCGATATGGCCTGTGAACGAGTTGAAAGCCGAGTGGCGTTTGGCAAACCGTTGTCAAAACAGCAATCGGTTAGAGAAAGCATTGCGCAGATGCACTGTGATATTGAACAGGCGCGTCTGCTTACGTTGAAAGCGGCTGATAAGATGGATCGCTATGGCAACAAAGTATCGCGCGACCTTATCGCTGCTATCAAGATAGTTGCACCTACTATGGCCTGTAACGTTATCGACCATGCCATTCAGATGCACGGCGCTGCAGGTACAAGCCAAGATTTCGTATTGTCTGCCATGTACGCTTATGCGCGTACTATCAAGCTGGCAGATGGCCCTGATCAGGTTCACATGATGCAGTTAGGTCGTAATCTTATTGCTGAAAAAGCAGTCGCTGAATAAGTCAGTGTTGTAAATAAACAATACAAAAAATTACGGGTAAGGAGTGAATGTGTCTAAAGACAATGCGAAAGCCCCACATGTCATAGATTTAGCAGTGCTGAATTCGTATTTATCTTCTGCGTGCCCGAGTATTGGGCACGTCAAAAGCGCTGAGAAATTTGCGGGTGGGCAATCGAACCCGACGTTTAAACTTACTACGGATAACGGCGTTTATGTATTACGCCGTCAACCTCCGGGCAAATTACTGAAATCGGCCCATGCAGTTGACCGAGAATTTCGCGTTATCAACGCGTTGCAGGGCTCAGAAGTGCCTGTGCCCAAAGCGTACCATTTATGTGAAGATGCCAGCATAATCGGTAGCATGTTTTACATTATGGCCTATGTTGAAGGTGACATTTTCTGGAATAGCGCACTGCCTGAAATAGCATCTTCTGCTACTCGTGGTGCCATGTATGATGAAATGAACCGGGTGCTTGCAGCGCTTCACAGCGTAGATATTGAAAGCGCAGGCTTACGCGATTATGGAAGGCCTGGCAGCTACTTTGAACGTCAGCTAAGCAGGTGGACCAAGCAGTATCGTGCATCTGAACTTGAGCATGTTGAAGAAATTGAAAGTCTTATTCAGTATCTTGAAATCAACCTGCCAAAAGATGATGGTCAAGTCTCGTTGGTCCATGGCGATTTTCGTTTAGACAATATGATGTTTGATATGTCTGACCCTAAAAAACCAAGAGTAGTCGCGGTGCTTGATTGGGAATTATCAACGTTGGGGCATCCGTATGCCGATTTGGCTTACCAATGTATGCAGTTGCGCCTTCCCTCTGACATTGCGCACGCAGCTGGGTTAGGTGGTTTAGACAGAGAGCAGTTAGGCATTCCAAGCGAACAAGAATATATCAATGCGTATTGCGAGCGAAGAGGTATTGATGGCATTAGCAATTGGACGTTTTACCTCGCATTTAGTTTTTTCCGTTTAGCCGCTATTTTACAAGGCGTGGTAAAACGCGCACACGATGGCAATGCGTCAAGCGAGAAGGCTATGCAATTAGGCGCAATGGTGCGACCTCTGGCGCAAATTGCGAACCAAACCATTCACCAAAGCGAATAAACGCCATATAACGTATTTAATGACATGTCATGCTATCAATAGCGTGCTCGTCGAACAAAGCAACTGGAGACAGTATGAAAGCAATTGTATGCGAATCTTTTGGACCACTTGAAGAACTTCAATTTAAAGACGTTGCAGACCCAGAAGTAAAAAAAGGGCATGTAGTCGTAAATGTTGAAGCCGCAGGGGTGAACTTTCCAGACGGACTATTGGTGCAAGGTCTGTATCAAATGCAGCCAGACTTCCCGTTTATTCCTGGCAATGAAGTGGCAGGCACCATATCTGAAGTAGGTGAGGGCGTAAGCCATTTAAAAGAAGGGCAACGAGTTATTGCGTTGTCTAACTTAGGTGGTTACGCAGAAAAAGCGCTGATCCCTGCCACTCATGTTATGCCGTTACCTGATCCCATCCATGTTAATGAGGGGGCTGCTCTTGTAACTGCGCATGCGACAGCACATCACGCGTTAAAGCAGCGCGCAAAACTGCAGCCAGGCGAAACACTGGTTGTAACCGGCGCAGCGGGTGGTACTGGCTTAGCAGCAGTGCAAATAGGCAAGATTATGGGCGCTAAAGTTATTGCAGTTTGCTCAACAGAAGAAAAGCTGGCGCTTGCTAAAGAGTATGGCGCAGACGTTTTAATTAACTACAAAGAAAAAGATCTCAAAGAAACGCTGAAAGAAGTCACAGGCGGCAAAGGTGTCGATGTAGTTTATGAATGCGTTGGCGGTGACACATTCCACGCTTGCAGCCGCAGTATGGCATGGGAAGGGCGTTTACTTGTGGTTGGCTTTGCTGGCGGTGAGATCCCGAAATTCCCGGTTAATTTGGCGCTGGTAAAAGGCTATTCAGTCATGGGGGTATTTTGGGGTTCGTTTACTCAGCACGATCCAAAAGGCTTTGCGGAAAACATGCAAGAGCTTTTAACTTGGTATGTGCAAGGTAAGGTAAAGGTGGTCGTAGATGAAGCATTACCCTTAGAACAAGCAACGAAAGCCATGGCCAAGGTAATGAACCGGGAAGTGAAAGGTAAGATGGTGCTTGTGCCCTGATCCTACAAGCCTGACACGTGGGTAACTTAACAATAAAGCCTGAACAATCGATGTTCAGGCTTTTCTTGTTAACAGTGGGTTATTCCATAAGCCACATTCGGGCGCTTCTTCCTGGTACATAGAACTTGTGCCACTGAGTTGTAATATATTGCACATCATTACTTAACGTATCGCGGTAATTTCTATACCACCACAAATTGTCCGTAGATGTATCTACCCATATATCTTGGCCGTCTGCGCATTTATTAATACCCACAACGCCTTGATGGTCACGCTTGAAGAAAATAACGCAGTCATTATGACTTACCACTTGCATGCCACTGCCCTGAACTCCGTTATGGAATTTAACCATACCCTTGATGTCATCACGCTTGTACAAATCTACCCAACGATTATCACCACTTTCATTGTTATCTGAGTACAGTAATGGAACACCACCGTCACGGCCTAGTACATAGGCATTTGCCAAATGTTCGTCGGTAGGGTCAAGTAACTGGTAGCGGAAGCCGTCGTTTAGCGGGATGTCGTGGGTAATACTAAATGTGATGGCCTTGTCGCCTGATAAAGCCTGACCGTACGCTCCTGGGTCAACTAAGGCATTCATCGAACCACCGAAGCTAAATGCACTGCGTATCTGCGCGAAAAGCGGGAAGTCGTAGGCCGAGTGACCTGTTGCTGATAAATAAGGTGCAAGGAAGTTATCATACTCACTAGAGCCTGCACCGCCCGTGGTAATTATTTCTCCGAAAACATGCACGCCGTTTTTTATATTGCTGTCGAACACCGCGTTGATATGATAGTTGGTCATGTGCTTTGCAGCATCAACGCGGAAACCGGTTACACCCATGTCTTTTAACGCCTGAAGATACGCTTTTTGCTGGGCTACTACCCAATTATTGGGGTCTAGGTCGGGCAAGCCAGGATCTGGCGCGGCGCCGCATAATCTATTGTACTGAACATCGCCCACGTCGCTGTAGTTACTAATGCACTTAGGGCCACCTTGATCATACGTACCGTGGAAGTCACCACCGCCAAAAAGGCCGCTACTTACATCACCAAACAATGTGATGCCATTGTAGTATCCCTGATTTGAAGAGTACTGCTGTAGTATTTCACTTCCGGGGTAGTTTAAGTCTGAACGTTTCCATGCTTCGTTCGCCATATGATTAAAGACAATATCCGCATAGGTCTCTACACCTTTGGCATTTAATGCATTAACCATCGCTTGAAAGTCAGCAGTGTCACCAAGTGGGTTATCAATAACTCGATAGTCCTGTGGTTGATATCGCGCCCACCACTGATCACCTGTCGATTTATAAGCAGGCGAAACAAGTACTTTGGTGTAACCAAGATCCGCAATTTCCTGGGCTTTTGCGGCTACGTCGTCGTAGGTCCAGTTAAATGCGTGTAGTATAACGTCGGCATAGCTTTGATAACTTAATGTACTCAGTGCTGCGCCTATTAGAACGCCAGCCGCATGTTTCTTCATCTTCATAGTGTGTCCTATTTTATGTGGAAGCGAGATAAAAGATGAAAGTAATGCTTACATTTTGTTTACAAATAATAAACATCATGCATACGTATTCAATTCACCTTTAATTTTAAATTAAAGGAAAGGTGAACAATCAAGATGCGCAGGGAAGGGAGTACAGTTAGTTATTGCAATTGGGTTAGCGGCTCTTAGTTGCGCAGCACTGTTTGAATTTTTTGTTGCTACCGCAAACACAAGGTAGGTTTCTCCCGTATTTAATTTTGCCGCAGTCGTCGTGTAATACGCCGTCGTGATAACGCCACTTACCGTCTTCAACACTAAAATTCGACGTTTCGTGAAGCTGATACATGCTTTTATTTTCAAAATAGTAAGCAGTGAATTCAACAATGGCATTATTGGGTTTGGAGATGGACTTTAAATTAGTCTTAGAGATTGGCTCGGCGTTGGTTACTGCTTCGACTTTAGCGTCAGCATTTACAGTACTGTCTATCGAACTATCTTCAGTACTACTGACCGAGTTACCTACCAAGCTATCTACGGAGCTAGCCGCTAGAGTGGGGTGAACTTTAAGTGCGAACCATGTCGCACCTTGTGCGCTTTGCGCCAAATCCTCTACAGAAAGACCCTGCTGCTTTTCTTTGGTGTAGGTTTCAAGAATATACTGATAATGCGCTGTAGCGTAGGCTGAAAAACGGGAGCGCATAAGTTGCTCTGCAGAACTAGGGTGTTTATCACCCTTAATAAAAGGCCCGCAGCATTCGTCGAAGGATTTTGATGAGCAACAGTAGCAGCGCATAAGACAACTCGCAGTTTAAGAGTAAAACAAAGCGCTACAGTATAAGTATAAGTTGCGTGAGCTCCAACTTTTTTAGACGTAAATATTGCCGATATTCAAAGATTCCTTGGCGGTCCATGCCAGAGGGTACATGTCAGAGATTTCAAGCCAAAGAGTTGTATGAAAATAGATATTTAGGTTTTGTTTACGCACCGCTACTCAGGCAAACGTAAAATGTAAGCATAAACAGGCTTTGTATTACCAAGGACCTAATGCTACGTTTTGTTCGTCATTAATACTGTTAACACGTACATTCACTAGGCTGACAGAATAAAGCTCACACAGCTTTCTGATCATTTCACTGTCGGTTGGTTGAAGGTCTAAATCAATGTTTTCCACATACAGTGTTTTACACTGGCCACCTGTAATCAGCTTACTGATCCATTCGGGCATTTTTTCTTTTTCAGGTTTTTGAATACGGATAGCGTGATCTACAGTTTTCGAAAACGACACCGTATTTGAAAGCAGATAATTCCAACCTTTGTCGTTACTTCCTTTTCCATTACCTTGTTTTTCGCTAGGAAACCCTTCTATCGGCAAAGGTAGTTGAACAACATTTGAAACCGAAGCGCGTAAAGCATTGAATCGTGAAACTGAAGATGTGTTCATAGTAAAACCCTTTATGCATTTGCCCTTAAGTTCATAAATCGAACTTCAGGAATATTGTTATTGATTGATACTGGTTGCTTGTACAGTGTGTATGTGTATACAGTATTCTTAAAGGAGGACTTTGGCAAGTATTTAGTTGTACTTTTTTCACACAAATTGGTGTTTTCTCAGTAACTACATAAAAGATAATGGTTTTTTTGTGCTATCGAATTCTGAAGGAAGTATTCATACTCCGATTAAGGTAAGATGCGCGCGAATTTTACATAGAAAACTACTGTATAAAGCTGGAGGAGCGTTGAGCGCATTAATACATTTAGGCTACTTGGGGATGTTCTTATCGGCATTTTTGGCAGCCACTATATTGCCTTTTAGTTCTGAAATCGTGCTTAGTGCTTTATACAGTAGTGGGTTGAACTGGGTGTTGTTGCTTGTTGTTGCTTCGTTGGGAAATGTACTTGGCTCGGTGGTTAATTATGCATTGGGCTTCAAGTTCGGAAAAGAAATTGCGACCGATAAGTTAAAAGTGAGCGAAGCGGCGTTTAAACGTGCAAGCTACACCTTTACAAAGTGGGGGAAGTGGAGCTTGTTTTTATGCTGGGTACCTATTATTGGCGACCCTATTACTTTAGTAGCAGGTGTACTTAGAAGCCCGTTTTGGTTTTTTATTCTCGCGGTAACGCTCAGTAAAACAGCGCGTTATGCTGCGCTGCTTTACGTACTTGTTTAAAAGGTTTTCGACTTTAGTTTTCTCACGCCACTGCGTTTTTGCCTCTCGACTTCTTTTGGCTTTTCTTCTGATACGTCACATACCACAGCTTCATTCTTGGGCTCATTAATATCAGTCCAATCATCCAATACCAAACGGGCTCTTGCCAAAACGTCTTCTGCGACCAGCTGAAATGAAGTAGTGCAAGGGGCAGGATCAGGTAAATGCTGTTGTGAAGCTTCTGCCACTTTTTTCCCATGTTGCGCTGGATACGCTTGAACGACGTAGCGGTGAGAGCAAAAAGAAGAAGTAACGCTGCCATGCCAACAATGATGTATGGCCTGCTTACTATCTCGCTAGCCACTAGTGCCATATCAAGCTGGATTTCAAACACAATGTATGTGAGCAGGTGTGCAAAGGCGTACACAAAGGTGTATACGCCAATCATACGTCTGAATTGCATCGGTTCTGGGCTTGGTAGCCATTTAGCAAGTGGGCTAAGAGTAAGCGTTAGTAAAAGAAAGTGAATTGCCCAGGTTCCAGTCTCATTGATGAGCGTGTTTACAGGGTCTGGACCAAGCTGATCGGTTACCCCTGCAAAAAACAACCAGGCGATATAGCCCAATGCGAAAAGGTGAATAAGACCTTTTAGGCTGCGGCGTTGCCAAACAGAGAGTCGAAATGGTTTTTTTCTTAACGGCATTAAATGAACAACTTAATAATAATGTTTAATAGCTTCGGTCATGAGATATTGGTTAGAAGGGCTAGCTATTTGCTCGTAGCCCTATAAAACGTACCAGCTAGTAATAACGGGACAAGTCCATATCTTTGTATAGCGGCGCGACTTCGCTGTAACCGTTGAACATTTGGGTGTCGATGCGATTTCTGGCGAGTAGCCCACCTGTGGTTATTCTACGCTCGCTGGCCTGGCTCCACCTTGGGTGCGACACGTTTGGATTCACATTGGCGTAAAAGCCATACTCGTTGGCAGCCAGTCGATTCCATGTGGTAGGCGGCTTCTTGTCGGTAAGGCGAATTCTCACAATAGACTTAATGCTCTTAAAACCATACTTCCACGGTACAACAAGCCTGATAGGCGCGCCGTTTTGAGGTGGCAAGGTCTTCCCGTAAAGACCAACCGACATGAGCGTTAACGGGTGCATGGCTTCGTCAAGACGCAAACCCTCTACGTAAGGGTAATCAATACCACCACCGGTAAAGCGGCTTCGTTGACCGGGCATTTGCTCAGGGTCATATAAAGTTTCAAATGCCACATATTTGGCTGACATTAATGGCTCGGCTTGTTTTAACAACGCCCCCAACTCAAACCCAATCCAAGGCACCACCATCGACCATGCTTCCACGCAGCGCAAGCGGTAAATGCGTTCTTCAAGGGGAAAACGCTTTGTCAAGGCATCGTGATCAAGCTCAATGGGGTTTTTAACCATCCCGTCAACTTTTAACGTCCATGGATTAGTTTGAAATTCAGTCGCATTTTTGGCTGGTGCATCTTTAGATGTGCCAAACTCATAGAAGTTGTTGTAGCTGGTCACTTTATCTTCAGGCGTTCGGGTTTCCGTTATTTGAAACTCAGGGGGCTGACTAAACTCCAGCGCCTTTCCCTTAAACGCTGCCTTCTCTTCTTCATCTTCCCAAAACCAACCGGCAGCGCCTGCCGACTTCGCCAACAGCGTAGACGCTCCCACAAAGCCCATAGATTTGAGCAATGAACGGCGACTCTTGTAAACGTCTTCATTGGTTACGTCGTTATCAGTTAATTTTACTGAGGGTTTAAATGGTTTTGGCATTACGTCACCTAAATTATGATAAGACTATGAGAAATGGTCGTCACTTCGCCCAGTACATTTAGCTACGTTAATGTAACGAGTAAGTTCAACATAATAAAAAAGACCGAGAGTACGGTCTTTTCATTTCAATTAATTTGGAAAAACAAAACAATCTACATATGCAGACTATCTTGAATACCGCCTTGTTTAGGTGAAAAGATATTACTGTATAGGCGAGATGCGAATTCATCGGTCATACCCGATATATAGTCGGCGAGAACGCGCATACCATTGCCGCTCTCGCAGGCCTTACGCCAGCGAACTTGAGTGTTTTCGGGAAGTAAGCGGTCGGGATCTGATGCAAAGGCTTCAAAAAGCTCCATAACCACCAGCTGTCCTTTGTATTCAAGAAGCTGCACATCGGGGCGGCGTATTACTTTGTTAAACACAAAGCGTTTGAAAAGCTCCAAGGCTTGTGCAAAATGTTCAGGCATTACGGCGTTGAACGCCAGTAACGGGTGAGCGAAACCCTCAACGCCTTTTATTTCAATAGCTGTAATAAAGCTATTTACCAGCGCGCCTATGGCATTTTTTCTTTCGTGATGTGCAGCGCTAAATAGCTTATTGGTTAGCACTTCTATATTGTCTGAAAGCCACGGTACATCTAGCGCTTTTAGCGGCGTGGTTACATCCTCGACAAAGTGATGCTTGTCGACCATATCCATTACAATGGCATCTTCTAAGTCGTGAATGCCATAGGCGATATCGTCAGACAGTTCCATAATTGAGCAGTCGAACGATTTAAATTGCGTTTTACTGTGTGCATTCAGTTTTGCAGTAAACTGCATAAACCCATCTTTATCTTCATTGCTAAATGGCGTAAGTAGCCAGTCGAACAGGGGCTCATCGCAGCGAAACAGACCTTTTGGCGGATGCCAGTCGTGGGCCTTCACCTGACGAAGTGAAACAGGGCGCTCTGGCGTAGGTCCTTTACTATGAAGGGCATCGATAAAATTCGGATATTTAACCAAGCCTAACACGCTTCTTCTGCATAAATTCATGCCGTGTTCGGCGGTATAGGGCTCTAGCTGAGTGATGATCCTAAAAGTTTGTCCGTTTCCTTCAAACCCGCCGTATTGGTGCATCATGTAATTAAGCGCAATTTCACCACCATGGCCGAATGGGGGATGACCAATATCGTGAGCCAAACAGAGGGTTTCGATTAACGTAGGATCAAGCGCTAACGTCGAGGCAATATCTGGAAATTTCACCCAAAGTTGGGCAGTAATACCGGTGCCAATTTGGGCGGCTTCTAGAGAGTGGGTTAGTCGAGTGCGATAGAAGTCGCTCAGCCCCACACCGAGCACCTGGGTTTTTGCCTGCAATCTACGAAAGGCGGCGCTGTGAAGAACGCGCGCTTTATCACGTTGATATGGATTGCGATGATCGCCGTCTCTTGTTTCGCTACGGGGTAAACGACGCTCGTGTAATGCTAATTCCCAATCGCTTGTTGCCAAAAAAACCTCGCTGCCTTGCTGTGTATGCTACTTCTATTCGTCAGTATAGTGATTTATGGGCTGTTAGCCGCCTCGCTCACATATCGTCTTGCGTAATTTCATCAAGACTTAAAGAAAAGCTTGGTACGTAACGCGTTAAGAAGTAGTCCACCTCTTCAGAATGATATTCTTTAAGGGTTTTATCTAATCTTTTCTTAGCCAGCTTAAACTCTTGGTTACCAGCAGCTAATTCTTCAAGCGTTTTTAGGTAAGCGCAAAGTACGTCTGCTGCTTTCACAATAAAAGCTTCTTCTTCACTATGGTAGTGATGATCAATAAGCGCAGCGTAGTCTTCTCGAAATGCTTCTGGTGCCATTTCAATTAGCTTGTTCTCTGCAATTTTTTCGATCTTTTTATATTCTTCTTTAATCGCAGGGTTAAAGTATTTCACTGGGGTAGGGAGGTCTCCGGTGAGTACCTCCGACACGTCGTGAAATATTGCCATGGTAGCAATACGATCAGGGTTTAGTGTGCCGCCAAAAAACTTATTTTTTATTAAAGCAAGTGCGTGGGCAACCATGGCCACCTGCAAACTGTGCTCCTGCACATTTTCTGTGCGCACGTTGTGCATTAGCGGCCAGCGATTAATAAGCTTTAAGCGCGCCAGGTGCGCAAAAAAGTGACTTTTATCAGACACATTACGCCCCTTGCTTATACGTTCTAAAGAAGTTGCCAATACGATGCAGAGCAGGCACCAATACATCGCTGTGCGGTAAAAATACTAATCGAAAGTACGTGCCTTCGGTCAGGTTAAACGCGCGACCGTGTACCAGCAGAATTTTTTCAGAGCTTAATAAGTCCAGCACCATTTGTTCGTCGTTTTGAATGTTGAATTTCTTCTCATCTACTTTGGCGAAACAATACATGGCACCTTTAGGTTTAACGCACGAAATACCGTCAATGCCGTTTAGCATATCTGTAGTCACGTCGCGCTGAATGCGAAGACGCCCGTTTTCTTTCACCAAGTCGTCAATGCTTTGATAGCCGCCTAACGCAGTTTGAATAGCACTTTGACACGGTACGTTAGCGCACATCCGCATGGAAGACAGAATATTAAGCCCTTCAATATAGTCAGACGCTAATCGCTTATTGCCGCTGACTACAAGCCAGCCAGAGCGAAAGCCCGCCACACGGTAGTTTTTGCTTAAACCGCCAAAGGTAACAAAAAAAACATCGTCAGCCAGTGAAGCAATACTGGTGTGTTTTGCTTCATCGTAAAGAATTTTGTCGTAAATCTCGTCGCTAAATACAACAAGTCCATGTTCGCGGGCGACTTCAACCACATCTTGTAAAAGGGCTTTGTCGTAAACTGCGCCGGTTGGGTTGTTAGGGTTGATCAGTACGATCGCGCGAGTTTTACTGGTGATTTTACTTTTTATGTCGTCAATATCTGGGAACCAGCCTGCTTGCTCGTCGCAGCGATAATGAACGGGTGAACCTGACGAGAGGCTAACTGCTGCTGTCCAAAGCGGGTAGTCAGGGCTTGGAATAAGCACTTCATCGCCATGATTAAGTAGCGCCTGCATTGCCATCATAATTAACTCAGATACGCCGTTACCAATATAAACGTCATCTACACGGATGTCTTTAATGTTGCGCTGCTGGTAGTACTGCATCACGGCCACACGGGCAGCATAAATTCCTGTCGAGTCTGAATATCCTTGAGACGTAGGCAGGTTATGAATAACGTCTTTTACGATATCGTCAGGGGCTTCAAATCCAAATGGGGCAGGGTTACCGATATTCAGCTTTAATATGCGGTGTCCTTCGTCTTCCATTTTGCGTGCTTGCGCAGCGATTGGGCCTCTAATGTCGTAACAAACGTTATCTAATTTATGTGAGCGAGATACAGTTTTCATGGTCTATCTGGTTGATTTACATACCCTGAGATTATCGCAATACAAAGCCATATGCGATGGCCTTTTTGCAGTATTTCTGCTTTAAGCACTACTTTTTTCACCAAGTGGCTATTTATTGACCACATAACGAGATGAATGATCCGCGTGTCACTTAAGTATAAAATTTATGTTAATAGCTTGTGAACTTTTCATTCAGCGCCTATCGTAGTAGTAAGGCGTGTATAAAAAACGCGTTAGTAACAAACAGGCTAACAAGCAGAGGTGATAAGAATATGTCGCACCATTTCAAAGAAACACCAGAGAATGCAATCACGCAAAGTGGTATAGCACGCGTTATTCCCTGTAAAGAATTAGACGTTGGCGACCCTATAAAATGGTTGTCATTGGCATTACGAGACGCTATGCGCGCACCAGGTCTCACATTGTTTTATGGCGTTCTTTTCGCGGTTATTCCGTGGTTTATTATGTACTTGGTTGAAATGACAGGTTGGCACTTGGTCATTCTACCGGCCATTGTTTGCTTTATGTTGGTAGGTCCATTTTTGGCTGCTGGTCTTTATGATGTGAGCTGGGAAATGGAGAAAGGCCATAAGCCCACGTTACGCCATTCTTTGCGTGCAATGCGCCGAAATGCTTTTAACGAGTGGGGCTTTGCCATTTTACTTATGGTGATGATGATATTCTGGTTGCGTGTTGCATCGCTAATCCATGCACTTTATCCGCCTTATATCGAAAACGATTTAGAAAGCTTATTACCATTTTTAGCGCTAGGCACAATTGTTGGTGCGGGTTTTACATTGGCCATGCTTTTCATTACGGCGTTTACCCAACCAATTTTGATGGAACGCAAAGTTGACCTTGCCACCGCTGTATTAACCAGTGTTAACGCAGTGTGGCTTAATAAGGTGCCCATGCTTATTTGGGGGGCGATCATCTTTACCACCGTTGCGATTGGTTACGTAACCGGGTTTATTGGTTTTATCGTGTTAATGCCTATTATCGGCTACGCTTCATGGCATGCTTATATTGATGCCATTGAAACTAAGCGCGAACGCAAATATGAGTAATCGCCCACGCTTTCTGTAATTTAATTACGGAAATGGTGAGGTTTTCTGTACATTAGATGCGCTTTATCATTATATATTTTGTTAAAATTACAGTTTTAAGGCCCCAAAAGGGGCCTTTTTATACTTAAGTCTTATATTTCTTTCTTCCTACAAGTTCCATCGCTAGATATATTAGTAATATGTAATCTAAATTAATCTCGATAAAACAGTGATTTAGCCTAGTAACAATGGTGTAACAAACTGATTTACCACACATTTACCCCCATTACACAATCATTCAACAGAAAAGTTTTAATTCTTGATGCATAAATAAAGGGCGTTGAGCGAATTGTTGATTGTTCAGCTTTGTTCAACCAAAAACTAAGAGTTTGCCACAAACTTGATTAAAGCCTTTATCTACACATTGAGGAATTAAACATGAAACCAGTTAAATCGAAACTAGCCAACGCGGTAAAAGTTCTAGCTGTAACTGCAACCGTAGCATTTAGCGTTAACGCAACTGCCGCAGCACCACAAAAAGACATACGCTTTGTAGGCGAAACCCAATTCGCAGGGTTTTGTAAAGCAGTGATAAATGATGACGTTAGAGTACTTCGCTCTAGTCTTTCACGTAACGTAGGACGCATTGGTGCTAGTCAGCGTGAAGTGTTGCGTATGGTAACGTCTGAAGAAGGGTTGACGTGCAATGGCAGTAGCCTAATTGAGTTTTCAGTTGAGCGTCACGCTGATGCCGTACATGAATACTTAACGTCGCGTAGCTAAGGCGTTGATTGCGGTAACGATAAATCCAGAAAAAGCGGGCTAGCTTGCACTCATCGTCAATCACGTTGACGTAAATGGTGAAAACTAGACCCGCTTTTTGTCTTACTTTTTGCTTTAAAATGCGCCTTAATTAGCGATTTTAATATACGTGGCTACACGCGCTTTACTGGTTTTAAACAAACGTTGCGTTTTAAACCTAAGCTTTAGTAGCAACACGTAAGCAAGTGGTACTAAGAACAAGCTGGTTAGCGTTGAGAATACTAGCCCACCAATGATTGCAATGGCCATTGGTGAGTAGGGAGGACCGTCGCCACCAATTCGAGTACTCCCCATCGCAAGTGGAATAAGCCCTAGAACTGTAGTGGCTACTGTCATCAGAATAGGCCTGATACGTGTCATACATCCTTCAATTACTGCGTCATACAGCGACAAGCCTTCATTAATTAGCTGATTAATTCTGTCTACCAATACGATGCCATTGTTAACCACAATACCCATCAGAATCAGCATGCCAATCATCCCCATGATAGACATAGATGTGCCTGTAACCATGAATGCCCAAAAAACACCTGTGAAGGAAAACAGTAGTGACGTAATTACAGATGTTGGAAGAATTAGCGATTCAAACAGCGCGGCCATCACAACGTATATCATGCAAAGCGCTAATAGCATATTCATTTGCATTACGGCATTGGCTTCATCCTGGCGAGAGAAGCTGCCGTCTAGCGTCCACTTATAGCCTGTCGGCAATTCGATATTAGCTAATGCTTTTTCTATGCGCTCACGAGCTTGTTCGGTGGTGGTTTCACCCTCTAAGTTTGCACCAATAGCTAGCGCGGTTTGACGATAGTTGCGGTTAATTTGCGAAAGCTGTGGCACCACAGAGAAATCTGCAATCATGTTCAGCGTTACCGATTGACCCTGCGTAAACCCAATATTGATGTTCTTAAGTTCGCTTAGCGAGGCTTGAATATCGCTGCCAAACTTAAGCTGCACCGCCACTTCTCCGGCGTCACCATAGCGGAATGTACGTAAATTACTTCCGCGTAGTGCCGTAGAGATAAGTTTTGCGACATCGTTTACTTGTATGCCGAAGCGGTTTGCTTTCTCTCTGTCTATGCGTATTTGAACCTCATCGCGGGTAGATCCCGTGTCGGCTTTTACATCTTCCAACCCATCTATGGTGGAAAGAATAGGAATGATTTGCTCTGAAATAGTGAGCAAGGTTTCTGAAGATTCCCCCAACAGCGTTACTCTTACGCCACCACCGTTGCCGCTATCCCACTGGAAAGAGGGGCGAGCACGCACGAATGAAGGCATGTTTTCGCGAATATCCTCCTTAATTTTACCCACACTTACGGGCAACTCGTCATTAAGCGTGATACCGCTTACTGCATGGCCGGCAGTAAAATAGGTATACACCTGCTTAATATGAAAGCGTTCTTGGTTTTCATAAAGATATGCTTCCATTTTATTTACGGTTTTTTCCACTTCATCTAAGGTGAAGTTTTGTGTCACATGGTAATTAAGCCAAATGCGCTCTTGGTTGTCGTTACCCTCATCGTCAGACGTTACCACCTGCATAGGCACAAAGGTCGACGCGAGAATAAGCAGAGAAATAACACAAGTTACACCCTGGTGTTTCAACATCCAGTTAAGCGCACGACCATAGCCTTTTATGTAGGACGGTGTTTGAGGCGTTTCTACAACAGGGATCTTTACCTTAGTTGTCAGCAAGGGAATAAGTGTTTTAGCAATGAAAAGCGACGCGAACAGAGATATACAGATAGCCACAGCAACGTGCTCTAAGAAAATAGTCACGTCTATTTTTACCCCAATAATATTAGGTAAAAACACTATTGCCGTGGTTGCTGTTCCGGCAATGACCGCAAGACTGACTTTGTTTACACCAATCTGGGTGGCTCGCTTAATGTCTCCCTCTTGTTGGCGTTCTTGAAATACGCTTTCAGTGATCACCACGGCGTTGTCTACCAGCATACCTACCGCTAGCATGAGGCCCATTAACGATAAGATGTTGAGTGTATAACCTAATAGATACATCACACCTAAGGTAATACAAATTGAGAATGGCACTGAAAGCACGACGATTAAGGTGGTGGTAAGCTGGCGCAAAAATAAGTACAGCACAATAACTGAAAGTAACGCACCTAAAAGGCCTGCGTTTAGCAAATCGCTCAGCGACGAAGTCACGCTTTTCGCGGTGTCGTCCATTACAAATAAACTAATGCCTGTAAACTCAGGGTCTTCCTTGGCTTTTTCGATAACCTTCATTACCGCGTCGGAAACTTCTACAAGATTGCTGCCCGATTCGCGAAATACGTTAAAGCCTACCGCAAAGGTGCGATCTAAATGACGTCCTTCATTGCGTTGAGGAAGCTCGTAAGTCACGCTGGCAATATCAGACAAGCGAACGCTGCGGGTAACCCACATATTTTTAAAGTCGTTTACATCGGTAAATTCGCCAGTTGGGTTAACCAGAATTTTTTCACCGTTATTGTACATATAGCCCGCGGTTAGCGAGAAGTTGGCGTTTTGAAGCTGCTGCTCTAAGCGTGTACCGTCTATTTGGTAGGCCGCCATTTTCTTAGGATCTAAGCGAATAGTAATTTGACGCTTCATGGTGCCGTATAGCTCAACTTTCGATACACCCGGAACACGCTCTAGCGGTCGCTTAAGGTTACGTTCAAGCAAGTCGTAAGCATTTGATAAGTCGCGGTCGCTCGATACACGCAGCTGGAATATAGGCATATCGTTGGTGTTAAATTTATACACCATGATCCGCTCTATATCGTCAGGAAGTTCGTGGCGAATAGCGTCAATCTTCTCCCGCGCTTCAATACTTTTGGCTTTAAGGTTTTCATCCCAATCGAACTCTACAATGACCTCAGCCATATTGTCGTACGACCGTGCCCTTAATCGCTTTATCCCCGACATGGTAGCAACGGCCTCTTCAACCGGGCGGGTGATCATGGTTTCAATCTCAACTGGCGTTGCATCAGGGTAGGGGATTTGCACTACCATTTCTGGAATATCAATCCCAGGGAACTTTTCCAAGGGTAATAAGCGGCCAGATACAATGCCGAACAGCAACATAGACAAAAACAGCATTCCGATGGTAACGGGCTTATTTAACGCAAAGCGTGCAAGCGAGGCGCCTATACCTGCAATTTTTGAAAGGTGCGGCTGTGAAGCTATGTCTGTCTCGCGTTGATTCGGGTCACGTGTTTGGCGCTTGTCAGTGTGGGTTTCAGAACTGTTATTAGCGTTGTGAGAAGGTGTACTCATAGTACACCTCCTTTCGACATTGCTCCTTCGCCACCAAAGCCCGCATTAGTGTTAACAGACGTTTTCTGCGCAACGTTTTTCTTCACGTCGAACAGGCTGTAAAGCACTGGCAGTAAAATGAGGGTGAGCAAGCTTGCAAACAGAAGGCCGTAAATAACAGTGATGGCCATTGGCGTGCGAATTTCAGCACCTTCACCAAAACCAAACGCCATAGGCAATAGACCCAACACCGTAGTAAGTGTAGTCATCACAATGGGGCGCAGGCGGGTCTTTGCAGCATCTAGAATAGCGGTGTCTTTATCTACTCCTTGACGGCGTAACTGATTTATACGGTCAACTAATACAATAGCGTTGTTCACTACAATACCGCACAGCATAATCAAACCGATAAATACCACCACGTTTAGCGGCGTATTGGTAAGCCACAATCCATACACGGAACCTGCACCGGCTAGCGGCACTGCGAACAAAATAAGCAGAGGGTGCAGCAGCGACTCGAACTGTGACGCCATAACCAAATACACCATGAACACCGCAAGTGCTAGGGCAAACTGTAGCGAACGGAAGCTGCTTTGCATGTCTTCACTTTGTCCAGTTACTGTTGCACTTAAAGATAGAGGAAGTTGGGTTTCATCAATGACTTTATTGGCAACGGCAACTGCTTCATCAAGCTTACCCTTAGCTAAATTCGCAGATACCAGCGCTACACGCTGCTGTCCAACGCGGGTGATCTCGCTAGGACCTACACTCATGTAAACGTCTGCCACGGCACTTAATGGAATAGGTTGTGCAGAGCCTGGATTAACAACAATGGCACGCACGCTGGCGATGTCATCTCGCTGGTTTTCTTGCGTTCTTACTAGCACATCCACCTTTCTGTCTTCAACACTGTACTGTGTAGCGACACGACCACCTACTTTGGCTGCAATAAGCTGAGAAACGGTTGATGCATCAAGCTCAAGGCGAGCAAGTTTGGCGTGATGGAAGGCTATTTTAAGCTCTGGGTTTCCGTCACGAATGCTGGTCGTTACGTCTGCAAAATTACTAAAACTGGCTAGCTTGGTCGCAATGGCGTCGCCATACTGCTGTAACTGATTTAGGTCGTAACCCGCAATTTCAATTTGAATAGGCGATGCAAAGCTAAATAGCTCAGGCTCTGAAAACGTTGCCTGAACCTGAGGTTTAAAGGCTAGGTAATCACGAAGCGCACGCTTTACCGCGTCCATATCGCCAGCTGTCGCCGAAGGCTGCATGACAATGTTTAAGCGACCCCAATGATCGCCACCCTGATTAGGCGCAGCGCTTATAAGGCTTCCCGTACCAGACATGGCATAGGTGCGAAGCACCTTGGTTTCGCCGCCATCATTGTTATTTACTGCAACCGCAGCAAGCTCGCTGATAATAGCGTCGGTACGCGCTAGTGGCGAGCCCGCAGGAAGGGTCACTTCTACCGAAAATTCTCCTTGTGACAGGGTAGGAATAAGTTCCATACCTAGTTTTGGTACAAGCATTATCGCGCCAGCAGCAAGAATAAAGGCAGTAGCTAACACCAGCGCTTTGGCTCTAAGACTTACGCGCAGCAGTTTTTCATAAGCAGAAGCGAGAAGGTCAAACCCTTTGTTAAATACCCAGATAAGTGGTTTAAACGCAACGCTTAATAATTTGCTGACGATATGCCATGCGCCTATCACCAAGGTAACCAAGGCTGCAGGTAAAAATACAAAGATAAGTCTGAATACCCAACGAACTGGCAGGGTAACGTAATACATAACTTTGCCCAATGTTGACGTAGGAGGGGTAGGCGCTGGTGTAGTAAACACATCTTCGTGGTCTAGCTGTTGCTTTTTCTTCTTATGTGCCATCGCAGGGATAAGTGTGAGCGCAACAACAAGCGATGCAGCTAAAGCGAACGACACGGTTAACGCTTGATCTTTAAACAGCTGACCTGCAATACCTTCTACAAATATCAGTGGCACAAACACGGCCATAGTGGTCAGCGTCGAAGCCACAATTGCGCCAGAGACTTCTTTTGTTCCTTCGCTGGCGGCAGATGCATCAGTGTCTGTGGCTTCTGCCGTCGTTTTTTCATTAGCTGTAGCGTTATCACTTCCAGCCATTTTTAACTTCTTATGGCGATCGATATTTTCAAGCACAACAATGCTGTTATCTACTAATAATCCAACAGCCAGCGCGATACCACCTAAGCTCATCATGTTTAAGCTTATATCGTTGGCATACATTAGATTAAAGGTAGCAATTACTGATACCGGAATAGAAACTGAGATAATAACGGTAGCCCAGAAGTCTTTAAGAAAAAGATACAGCACTAACATGGCTAAAATACCGCCCATCACTGCCGCTGATTTTACGTTATCTATAGCTTGCTTAATGAACACGCTTTGGTCATAAATTTCGCTAAGCGTGTAGTTTGAAGGCAAGTTGTTGTTGACCTCATTTAACCGGCTAGCCACTTTTTGCGCTACGTTAACCGCATTAGCATCGCCTTCTTTATAAATGGCAATTTCAATGCCTTCATTGCCGTTAAAGCGCGTTACCACATCACGATCTTTATAAGCACTCTCAACCGTTGCCACGTCTTTAAGTTGAATGTTTCTGCCTTCAAAACGCCCAATGAAAAGGTTTTCGATATCGCTAAGTGTTTCAAACTGATTCAGGGTTCTGACCAAAAACGCCTGGGCTGCGTTATCAATTCGACCGCCGGCCGCGTTAATGTTTTCGGCACTGACCCGGTCAATAAGTCGGGTAATGGGAATCGACAGCTGACTGGCTTTCTGCTGGTCGATAAGAATGTGTATCTCGTTTTCTAAACCACCGCCAACGCGCACGGCTGCCACACCTTCTACCGACTCTAAAGCTCGTTTTACCTGCTGTTCGGCATATAAACGTAATCGCTTCATTTGCGCTACGCTTAAACTTGACGTATCGCTTTGTGCCGTCAGCCCCAGTTTAATTACCGGGTCTAAACTTGGGTTAAAACGAAGGAGTCTTGGTTTTTCTATATCAAGGGGAAGTTGTAATACATCAAGTTTCTCGCGCACTTCTAAGCTCGCGAAATCCATGTCAGTACCCCATGCAAATGAAAGCACTACGTCAGACTGGCCTGCACGCGATGTTGACGTGACCTTACGTACACCTTTCACTACACCAATGGCTTCTTCAATGGGTTTTGAAACCAGTTGTTCGACTTCGCCTGGCGCTGCACCGTCGTAGTCGGTGCGAATAGTGAGAGTAGGGTAAGATAAGTCAGGCAGTAGGTTAACCGACAGTCTGCCTAACGACACCATACCAAAGAGCAATACCGCAAAAGTGAACATACTAACGGCAACAGGGCGCTTTACAGCAATATCTACAATACGCATTGTGTGAATTCCTTGTTGGGCCGAATTAGCTGTTTACTACTTCAACAGGGGCGCTGTCTTTCAAATTTTGGTGGCCTGCGGTAACCACTTCTTCATTGCCGCTTAAACCATTGGTAACTTCGATTACTTCGTTGTTTTCAAAGCCAGTAGAAATATCAACTTTTTTAACTTTGCCATTATCGACAACGAACACGCTGTGGTTGTTATCGATGGTAACCAGCGCTCTGCGGGGTAATAATGTAGCGTTTGCATGGGTAGCATATTCAAGTGATACATCGGTAAACATGCCGGCTTTTAGTTTGTTATCTTCGTTAGGTACTTTTAACGTTACTTTGAACGTGCCGGTGGTCGCATCGATGACCGGGCTTATACGTTCAACACTCGCGGTGATACTTCTGTCGCCTAAAGCCGCCACGGTAAGCATTGCACCTTGTCCAATCACTACGTTAGGTAGCTCATTTTCAGGCAGATACACAATGCCTTGAAGATTACGTTGCTGAACGATATGGAACATTCTCTCCCGTTGGAACGATTCAGTCAGGTTGCCTACTTTGGCATTCCTTTCTGCAATGTATCCATCAATTGGGGCTGTGATAGTGGCTTCTTTCAAATCAAGTTCAGCCAAGCGTACAGACGCTTTTGCTGATTCAAATTGCGAAGTGAGCTTGTCGTAAGTGTCATCGCTGATAAGCTTTTTAGAATAGACTTTGTTGACCTTTTCTAGTTCGCTTTCAATACCAGCTAAATCAGCCAAAGCTTTTGATAAGTTCAGCTCGTAGCGGCGTTTATCAAGCTGTGCCAGTACCTGGCCTTTTTCAACATAATCACCTTCTTCTACGAAGATTTCTTCGATAATTCCAGACGCTCGCGCAACCACAAATGCTTCTTCACGGGCTTCTAAAATAGCGGTTGTATCGTAAGTGGACGTGATGTCGCCAGTAACAATGGTTTGGGTTTCAACGGGAATAGCAAAAACGGTTTCTTCAACTTCGGTGGCGTTGGCTTGGTCGTTAATGGCATCAGCATCAGAACATGCTGTCATCGAGAGAGTAAGGGCAACAATACCGCTTCCAACAAGTAATTTGAGTGATGTTGGCGAAAACGGTAATAAAGAATGTGATGGTGACAAAGAGGTGTTGCTGTGCGTTGTAGTTTCCATGGTCAATAACCCTAACGTAGTTGTCGTTATATAATAATGACCATATACAGCAGCTAATATGCCAAAGATGTTAACTAATGTTAATTGTTAATAATATCAATCACTTATGAGTGTAACAAACAGTTTCAACGAAAAAGCCAACCCAAGTGGTTGGCCTTTTCTACTAATGCTTAGCGAGAATCGCTAAAAAGAGGCTGGTTCTACTATAGTTTATTAAACCAAAGTATAGCTTGTAGTGATCTCAACATTACCCGTTAGCATTAGCATGACGGAACAGTATTTTTCTGCAGAAAGCTGCACAGCGCGAGCAAGGGCCTTTTCACTAATGCCTTCACCTGACACTGTGTAATGCGCGTGAATTTTAGTAAATACACGAGGCGGCTCTTCAGCGCGTTCAGCTTCTAATTCACAGTTACAGGCTTCAATGTTAAAGCGCCCTTTTTTAAGAATATCTACCACGTCAATACTTGAACATGCACCAACTGCCAACAGCACTGATTCCATCGGAGATACAGCCTTACCGCTGCCGTCCATCACCATTTTGTAACCGCTGTCTGTAGTTCCTGTAAAAGTTAAATCTTGATCCCAAGAAACACGTGCTTTCATTGTTTGTCCTAATGTCATAAAAATAAAAAAGGAAGCTGCAAGACAGGCCAGTTTAGCGCTTCAATGCAGCTGTGACATGTGCGTTTATTTGTTAAGGCGAACAGCATCTGGGCTAAGCGTGATTTTCTTTTGCTTATATAACGCCCCTAACGCTTTTTTATACGCCGCTTTACTCACGTTAAAATGAGAGTAAATGGCTTCTGGCGCACTCTTATCTGTTAGCGTAGAAATGCCACCGTGGGCTTCTAAGTCATCCAAAATGGCTTGTTGAAGTGCATCACGGCCACCTTTGTCTACGCGCTGAAGGGCTACATCTACCTTGCCATCGTCACGAATTGTTTTAATTACCCCTTCAGTAGCTTGCCCGACTTTAAGTGGCTTAAAGGCATCGCTATGGAAAATAAGACCTAAGCTTTTTTCATTGATAACGACCTTAAAACCTAAATCAGTTTTGGCATAAACCAAGCATTGCACTGTGTCGCCCTCGTTGAGATAGGCACTACTTTCCTTTAGAAAATAGTGAAGCTTGGTAGCACCTAAAATACGCTGGGTTTTATCATCAAAAAAGGTGTGAACAACATAGTACATACCTGGATTGACAGGTTGGGCTTGGTAGTCGTTGGGCATTAAAAGGTCGTTGTCTAAACCCCAGTCGAAAAATGCACCAAAGTTAGTGGCAGATACCGCTTTAAGTACCTTAGTTTCACCAACTTGAATCAAAGGTTTCTTCATGGTGGCATAGAGATCGCCGCGCTGATCTGTGGCTACAAATACGTCTATCTGTTGTCCTTCTGCGAGGGAAGTTTCTACTTCGTCAATCGCAAGCGTAACAGTTTGCAGCTCTTCAGCATCATCTATTTCTATTACGCTGTCGTTTTCGTCGTTGTTTTCGACAAGTGGCGCTAAAGCGTAGCCAAAAGGGTATTGGGCTACCACGCGTAATGTATTAATTTTTCCAATATTTATCATCAGCACTGACTTTTTAAAAAGAACAGGTAACATGATACTGGAATGAACGTAAGAGCTAAACCATTATGAAGTTAAATTGCGATTTAGGTGAAAGTTTTGGCGCGTGGTCAATGCCGGTGGAATCGGCCATTATGGGAGAAATTGATCAGGCCAACATTGCGTGTGGTTTTCACGCTGGTGACCCATTAGTGATGAAGCAGGCTATTCGGTTAGCCAAACAACATGATGTTGTCATAGGTGCCCATCCAGCCTATCCAGACTTACAGGGATTTGGTCGCAGAAGTATGGCGATTGCCGCTGATGAACTCAGCGCTATGATCCAATATCAAGTGAGTGCATTGAGTGGAATGGCAAAGGTTTGTGGGGCCAACGTGAGCTATGTGAAACCCCATGGTGCGCTTTACAACGACATGATGAAAGATACAGCTGTCATGCGCACAGTGATGAAAAGCATAGCTGAAATAAATATGCAGTCGTTAGATTCGCCCCTCGCGCTAATGGTACAGGCTACGTCGCAAAATGCAGCGCTTAAAGAAGCTGCGCAAGAGTGGGGGCTGCCGTTGTATTTTGAAGCGTTTTCAGACAGGCGTTATACCGATGAAGGTTTACTGCAATCTCGCTTGATCGAAGGTGCCGTGTTAAGCGAGAGCGACGCATTGCTTCAAGCTAAACAACTTATATCATCGGGAACAGTAACGACAGCCTCGGGAGCAACACTTGCAATAGAAGCGGATTCTCTGTGTGTTCATGGTGATACTAAAGGGGCGGTGAATATTGCAAAGAAAATCAGAACATTTCTATAAACCTGCCTCATAAAAAACACATTTTACAAGAACAATACAAGAGGCTGTTACCCATTGTTGTGCTGAGAGTGGTATATCTAAAACCAAGTACTCAGAACCAAGCAATGACAGCCGTTTAAATAACAAGGACAGTAGATGCAAGCTTTCGGTCGCATTAAGCGAATAGTTACAGCAAGTGCAGACGCCATTATTTTGTATTTTGATGGCGCAAACCTGGACGACGCGAATAATGCCTGTCATCACATGCTGACAGCGATAGATAGCAAAAAGGGAAGCGATTCGTGGGCTTGGCTGCGTGAGTGTGTGCCTTCCTATGACAGCCTGTTGATTATTTTTGATATGGCAGTAATTGATAGCCACGGTGTGTACCGTGCCATAAGTAATCTAAGCGCTGAAGACATGAGCCTGCAATCATTCTCTTTGCAAGCAAAAGAGAATGAAAGTAGCGCCGTGATTGAAATTCCTGTTTGGTACGGTGCGCCTAATGCAAGTGATTTAAGCGTAGTGAGTAAGAAAACGTCGCTGTCCATTGAAGAAATTATCGAATTGCACATGGGCACTACTTATAAAGTATACGCAGTGGGGTTTTCTCCGGGCTTTGCCTATATGGGCGATACTCCGGAAGCGCTCAAATGTGCACGACTAGGCACACCGCGCAAACGGGTACCTAAAGGTGCGGTCGCAATCGCTGATAGGCAAACTGCCGTTTATCCCAGTGAATCACCAGGAGGCTGGAACTTATTGGGACTTACGGCATTTGACATGCTCATTCACAGCGAAGAGCAAAGTGAAGCGCGGTTAAAAGCAGGTGATGTCGTTAAGTTCGTTTCGGTTACTGAACAGGAATATATAGCAGGATTGCAGGTTGAACGATGAAAATTGAAGTACTCAATAAGGGACTGTATAGCCTTATTATTGATAACGGGCGAGTAGGGCGGCAACGGGATGGATTTTGTGAATCAGGCCCTATGGATAGTAACGCCTATGATTGGGCAAATTTTCTAGCCTTCAATTTAGACGGTACGCCATGCTTCGAAGCGATTGGTGAAATGCGATTACGGGTTGATGAAGATTGTATTATTGCTGTGACTGGCAGGGAACCATCACTCGATGTAGATGGAAACGCTAAAGCAACATACCAGAGTCAACACGTACCAGCAGGAGCAACTATTACGTTTGGCAGCGCTCTACTTGGTAGCAAAGCCTATTTGGCAATAGGTGGAAATTGGCATGTGCCAAAAGCGGTAGGGAGTGCATGTACTGTAGTACGCGAACAACTTGGTGGGTTGGATGGTAAGGGATGCGCGTTAAAAGATGGCGATTGCATCGACATTTCAGCTAACAGCAGAATTAAAAGCACCGCTAGAATGCGCACTCTCTCACGGCAGCACATAGACAACTATGGTTTTTTAGAGTCTATTCGGGTTATTCCCGGGTATCAGTTTTCGAGCTTTAGCGCTGTTGCTTTACGCACGTTTGAAACAAGCAGCTATACGGTTTCATCAGCTATCGATCGCATGGGCTTTAGGTTGACCGGTGAATCAGTTACAGCCGATATAGAAAACATGCGCTCAGAGGCAATTCATTTAGGCGCAATTCAAGTTCCCGGTGACGGGCAGCCTATTGTAATGATGCGCGACAGACAAACATTAGGGGGGTATCCAAAACTTGGTTGTGTAAGCCCCTGTGATATAAGTCGCTTGGCCCAAGCCGTGCCAGGCGAAAAAGTGAATTTTGTTTTTCAACATGAAGAAGAAGCAAGGGCAGACTGGCTACTGATGACAAGTAGGCGTCGCCGACTACAAGGAGAAATATTGTGACGATTGCGTTTTTAAACGGTGAGTATATGCCTCTTTCTGAGGCTAAAATTTCTCCGATGGACAGAGGCTTCCTTTTTGGTGATGGTATTTATGAAGTCATTCCAACGTATTCTGGTAGCGCAGTAGGCTTCAAGGGGCACACTTCGCGTATGGCGCAAGGCCTTAAAGCTATTGAAATCGCTAACCCTTATTCAGCAGAAGAATGGCAAGACATTTTGTTCAGCTTGGTCGAAAAAAACAAAGCGTTTATAGAAAGCGGAAACATTGGTGTTTATTTCCACGTAAGTCGTGGCACCGATACAAAACGTTTTCATGCATACCCTAAGAATATAGCACCCACTGTATTCGGGTTTGCTTTTGAAATAGCGCCACCACAGCCTACAGCAAAATCTGAAGCAAGGCCTTTCAAAGTTGCGCTTCAACAGGATAAAAGGTGGCAACGCTGCCATATCAAATCCACATCCTTGTTAGGCAATGTAATGCACTATCAAGCAGGTGTTGACGCAGGCGTTAACGAAACTATTTTGTACAACAGCGAAGGTATGATAACCGAGGCAAGCTCATGCAACGTGTTTATGGTGAAAAACGGATGTATATCTACGCCCCCCTTAAACCATGAACTTCTTCCCGGTATTACTCGCGCCATTGCAATTGAAGCATTTAAACAGGCAGGCCTGGTTGTTACAGAAACTTGGTTTAGCAAAGATGAGTTGCTGGAGGCAGATGAAGTATGGTTAACCTCTTCAAGCAAAGAAGTTGCCCCGGTAGTCGAAGTAGACGGAAAACCTATTGGCACAGGGGAAGTGGGTGACGTGTGGGAGAAAGCAATTAAGGCTTACCACGCATATAATACCAATTGCATTAATTAATTGACCAAATTTATCCACTCTCTCCAA
>CETE01044587.1_pt1 | contig 62507 bp, 60 predicted proteins | sample 531241 | NCBI WGS metagenome assembly CETE01 (sample SAMEA2622336, study PRJEB7988) | marine metagenome | biome: marine biome (ENVO:00000447); feature: deep chlorophyll maximum layer (ENVO:xxxxxxxx); material: "saline water (ENVO:00002010), including plankton (ENVO:xxxxxxxx)" | depth 30 m
AGAATAATAAAAGGAATAAAAAGGATATAATAATTTGTCCATCTAACTAAAAATCCTAGCAAAAAAGATAGTGGTAGAAATAATGAAAAAATCGATGTTGAATTTTCGTCACTATAATATTTAATCGTTAAATAAATAATTAACGAAACTGTAAAGACTTCATAAACATGAGTCATACTGAATCTTTCAAAAGCAAAATATGCCACTCCCGAACCAAAAAAAGCCAAAATGAGAGTTTTTGTTTCTAACTTATTATCTATTGATTTTTTAATTAGATTCAAAGAAAAGAAAAGATAAAAGACGCTTGAAAAAGAATATAAAAGTTTTTTATAAGTCAAAATGTTATGGCTTTCACCAAATAATTTATCAAGTAAAATTCCAAAAAATAAAAATGGACTAGCGAGTAAACCAGAGCCTAAAAATCCTTTTGGAGCATCTTTGCCGTTGAGGTAAAATCTTTTTCCAGATACTAATTGATTAGAATAGTCAAAATCAAAATCTTGAGCAATTGTCAATGCATGAGAGTAGTAATCATAATCATCCTGACAACAATTGAGCTCATTTATAACCCTAAAATCACTTTTTAAAAATAAAAGTAAAAAAATAAGAGTAATAAAAATTGAAATTATCTTAGTTTTTTTCATGTTTGAATTTTAGCATTTAAATATATAATTATTTTGTGAAGAAATTACCTTCAAAACTATTAGTTTTAGCTTATAACGAGCAGCGAAATATTGAAGAAACTATAAATGATATCGATAATTTATTTGATGAAATAATAGTTGTAGATGATTGTAGCTCAGATGAAACAAGCCAAATACTGACATTACTAACTAAAGTTAATAAAAAAATAAAAATTTTCACAAACAAAAAAAATCTTGGTCCTGGAAAGAGCATGGACATTGGCATTAAGGAGGCATTAAAATCTCCATTTGACTATCTTGTTAAGGTTGACGGTGATAACCAGTTTGATAAAGAGGATATCGAAAACATGCTTGCTCTTGGTAAAGAAAGGAGTGCAGATTTTATAAAATGTGATCGCTTTTGGGATGGTGGAGTTAGTGGCGATATGCCAAAAATTAGATACTTTGGGAATTCATTAGCTTCATTACTTATAAAACTTTTAACTGGTAATCAAAAAATAAATGATCCGCTAAATGGTTTATTTTTGTTTTCTGAAAATGTATGTAAAAACATCAATATCCCTAAATTGTTTAATAGATACGGTTATCCATTTTATATAAATGCATACATATCGGCACTAAATATTGGACAAAAATATAAACTATTCCAATATCATAACAAGATAAACTATGGTTTAGAAGAATCTAAACTAAATCCAATTGTTGTTTTATTAAAGTTAATGTATTTCTCATTCTCTTTCTTTTTAAAAACTATTAAAAAAAAGTTGCGATTTTCAAGCCATCAATTATCTGGATTGATTGATATTATTGCCGTATTTTCTTTAATCTTTTCGTTTTTTTCATTATTTATGGTAATTAATACTAGATTCCTTGGTTATAGTGGCAATCAAGGAGCTTGGGCTTTACTTTTTGCATTATTTTTTATTACATCTTTTGTATTATTGTTTCAATCTCAAAAGATTTTAAAAAATATTAATAAAAAAGACTTTGAATATTTAAATTAACAAATTATTGTAACCTAATTATTTATTCAAATTAGAATCATACTTCAGGGCGCTTAGCTCAGTCCGGCAGAGCGCTTCCCTTACAAGGAAGAAGTCACAGGTTCAAATCCTGTAGCGCCCACAAGGGTTTTTCATAAATAAATCTTCAAAATACAACAAAGTAAAAATTTATCAAGAACTAACTACTTTTTATCTTTATAAAAAATACTAAATTAATATATTATTATTTAATATCATGCTTACTTTGAAAACCTTTTTTGATTTGAGATCAGTAAAGGTTTTAACTTTTAGATCAGACATTAATTTCTTGAGAGCGTTGTCTGTAGTTGCGGTAATTATATACCATATTGATAAAAAATTACTTCCTGGAGGCTGGTTAGGTGTTGATATATTTTTCTTTATTTCAGGGTATCTTATTTCAAACAAAATAATAACTGAACTAAATCACAAAAATTTTTCATTTAAAAATTTTTACATTAAGAGAATAAAAAGAATATTGCCATCAATTATTTCCATATCACTCTTTTCATTGCCTTTAGCATTCATATTGCTTCCACCAAAAGAATTATATTTTTTCATAAGCAGCGTTATTTCTTCAATATTTTTCTACTCAAATATATATTTTGAAAATTTTGATTTTTACAATTCACCATCAAGTAAATATATTCCATTTTTACATATGTGGAGTTTGTCTGTTGAAGAACAATTTTACTTAATACTTCCGTTAATTTTATTTTTTGTCTTCAAAAAAAAGAAAAATAAACTAATAATTTCAATTTTTTCTTTATTTTTGTTTTCTATAACATTAAACATCTTTAGTGAGTTTTTTAATACTTTTTACCAAATCCAATTTAGATTTTGGGAATTTTTGTTTGGAGTCTTGTTTAATTTTTTAAATAGAGAGATTTCAATTTCAAAAGTTTTTAAAGTATTTGGACTTGGAATAATACTTTTGTCATTGTTAGTATTTGACGATATTTTAATAAATATTTTATATCCAAAACTTATTGCTTTAATTGGAGTTTTTATTTTTCTTATTAAAAGTGATAAGAGTGTCTTTTTCGACAATCTGTTTAACAACTCATTTATAAAATATACTGGTTTTATATCTTATTCTCTTTATTTATTTCACCAACCTATTTTTTCTTTCTTTAGAATTTATGAAAAGAATATAAAAGAATTTCCAAATTATACGATTTTTTTATTAATTTTTTTACTCTATATTTTGTCCTTTATTAATTGGAAAATTATTGAACAACCATTCTTAAATAAATTTAATAAAACAAAGGCTTTAATTTTATTTGGAGCATTTTTTGTGATCTCTTCGCTTTCATTAATTTCAATAAATGATTTTTCATTTTTTGGAAGATATTCAAATTTACCAAATAAAACTCTTTTGTTAACCATAAAGAATCAAAATGTTATTAGTCAAAATGGAAAAAGTTGTGAAAACAGAAGCATTGAAGAAACTTGTTTTTTTCAAATAAACGAAACTGGTAAAAACTTGTATGTTTTAGGAGATTCAGCTTTAAGGACACTTTCTACGTCTATATTGAAATACAACAATACATATAATTTTAATTTAATACACCTAGGTGGAAATGGATGTTTATATTTATATGAAAAAAAATTAAATAACAATTTATGTCCCAACAAAACAGCAAAAGAAATGGATAATTACGTTGATCAAATAAACAATTCAATAATTTTATATGGCGGTAGACTTCCTTTTTATATTTCTGGTGAAGGTTTTGATAATTCATTTGTAATAGAAGATGAAAAAATAAATATATCAGTAGACCTAAAACTTGAGATACCCAAAACCCTTAAAAAACTAATAGAACAAAATAATACAATAGTCTTAATCTATCCAATTCCAGAACAAGGCTGGAATGTTCCAAATAGATATTTTTACGGAAAAGTAAATTGGGGAGAGGCTGTTTACTATCCTCATCAAGTCTGGAAAGAAAGAGTACTTGAAAGTAAACTTATATTGGACAGCATAATTTCTGAAAAAATTGTTAGAATTTATCCTGAAAATATATTTTGTGACTCTTTTGTAAAAAATAATTGTGTAGGTTCATTTGAAAATGACATATTCTATTCTGATGATGATCATTTATCTCTTGTAGGAGCAAATTTACTTGCAAAAAATATAATTGACAATATTCAGTATTTATTGGATTAGTATTTGTAAATAATGAAAACTATTTAAATTTTTTATTTGGATTTAATATATTAAGAGTTGAAAAAATAAATTGAAAATAAACATAATAAATACATCTAAATTTATCAAATTATCTGACTATGTATTTTCAGCTGCTGTTGAAGTCTCAGAGTATAAAAATTTATATGCTAAAAATTCTACAGTTATTTTAGAAAAAAAAATCGATGACACAGGTTTTGTTTTTTTTATAAACAATAATTTAAACATTAAAGATGGAGATATAATATATTCTCATACAGAAGCTGTTGAGAGTTTATTCAAGTTATTAAAAAATAGTAATTTAAAAAATCTAATTCTTATTTCCGGACAATCTGATATTTCAGTAAATAAGAAACTATATCAAAAAAAACCAAAATGCATCAAATATTGGTTCGGAAATAATATTAATTATGAAATAAATAAATTAATTCCTATTCCTTTAGGAATAAATAATGACTATGTTTCAACAAATCCAAACGAACAAGACTTTATCGATTTTAAATTCAAAAATTTTGATGAAAAAAATAATAATTTATACTCTAACTTCAATATAAACACAAGGCCTTTTCACCGCTTAGATGCATATAATTTTTCAATAAAAAATGTCAGTACTGTTTCAAACTTTACAAAATTAAATAAAAGTGATTTTTTATCAGAATTAAATAATTATAAATTTGTGATAGCGCCTTTTGGAAATGGGCTTGATACACATAGGGTCTGGGAAGCTATTTATTCAAATAGCATTCCTATTGTAACAGAGCATACCTCATTTAACTCTTTTAAAGAGCTGCCTATACACTTTGTGAAAAACTTTAAAGATATTGATAATAAAAGTCTTTCAAAATTAAAATTCGATGTTAACTTTTTACGACTCTGTGATTTTAACTATTGGAGAGACTTAATATTAGATTTAAAATCAAAGTTAACTATTGATTTTAAATCTTCAAACGAACAATCAATTTCTGTTCCAAGTTTTGAAATTATAAAAAAAATTAGAAGAAAAACAAAAATTAACTCATTAAAGAAGTCTTTTATTATGTTTATATTTAAGATTTACAAAAAAATTTATAATTAATATAAGTTTTTTTCTTTTGCAGATTTTACCCATGGAATAACTATGTCTAGCATTTCGGATAAAGTAGTTTTTGCTTCAAAGCCCAGTAAATCTTTTGCTTTTTCTGTTGAAGGAATCCTTTTTTGAACATCGAATGTAAATGGTTCCAAATTTTTAATTTTTAAGTTCTCTCCTGGATGTATTTTGTTAAAAATGAGATTAGCTAATTCTAATACTGTAGTTGACTCAGAAGTAGATAAGTTGAAATCATTATTTTTTGCATTTTCATGAGTTAATAGTGTACAAATACCTTTTGCTAAATCTTCACCATATGTATAGTGTCTTATTTGATTTCCTTCACCCAATATTTCTAATTCACCGTCATAATCTAAAGACTTTAATATCAAATCAGGCACAACATGGCTTAACGCTAAATTTTTTGAGTTTGATGAAAGTTTTTTATTTGTATCAGTTTTTACTTCACCAATTCCAACACAATTAAATGGCCTAGCAATTGAATACTCTAGTCCATATTGTGAATATGCAGCTCTGGCAAAATATTCCACTGCAAGTTTTTGGAAACCATAAGAACTAATCGGTGGAGGCGTCAAATTAATATCAGACTCTTTTGTTGGGTAAATATTTGTAGACTCAAATACCATTGAAGAGCTAAGAAAGATTGTTCTTTTTAGTTTATTTTTTTTCTTCAATACACTTATTGCAGAATCAGTAGTAGCAGATATAATTTTTTCATTTTCAGACAATAGGTCATATTCAAATTCATGAAAATATGATATCCCACCAATCATTGCTGCTCCAGCTATTAAGTAATCGCAGTCCATCAGTATATTGTCTAGAATGTTTCTATCTTTTACGTCTCCATTTATTAATTCGTAATTTGAACTATCAGAGTGGTTTCTGATTATATTGCCATATTTAGAAAGATTATCGATTCCATACACATAATATCCTCTATCTAACAATTCTTTAACAACATATCCACCTATGAATCCTTCAGAACCTGTAACTAAAACTTTATCCATTTGTTTTCCTTAAAATTAATCTATACGTCCAATACAAATAACTTGGTAGAAACTTTTTTAAATCAAACTTAGACTTGCCATGCGTTCTGTCAATCCAGATTGTAGGCACTTCTCCAATTGGTTTCTTATTTAACTTTGCCTTTACTACCATTTCTAATCCTAAAGTAAATCCATTTTTACTTTCAATTACAACCTGTTTTAAAAATGTTTTATCATACGCTTTAAACATGTTTGTCGGATCTTTAGTGCCAATTCTGAATAAGTAGTATAAAAGCACTCCTGCATATTTACTTAGGAAGTACTTTAAACCTTTTTTGCCAATATACTGTCCATTTTTAATATATCTACTAGCGACTGCTACTGTTAGGCCTCTTTCAATTAATAAAAACAGCTCCTCAACTTGTTTGGGATCATCGCTACCGTCACCCATAGCTACACATACAGAATCGCCACTCGAATGATCTATGCCATACTTGACAGCATTTGCCGGCCCTCTTCCATATTTATTAATTAAAAGTCTTACGTTTAAATTTGCTTTTTCAAGATGAGAAACTGTTGCATCTTTATCATCGTCTACTACAACTATAACTTCTGTGTCTTCTTTTAAGTAAGCTAGAAATCTTTTTAAAATGATAGCAAACTCTTCACCTTCATCTTTACATGGAATTATTAGACTTTTATTTATTTCCAACTATTACTACTTTCTTATTTTCAAAATTTAAGTTTTTAAATTCTTTATGAAATGTTGATATCAAAACATTATCCGAGAAAAGCTTCACATCACTGTACTGCTTTGAATTGTAAACATGGGGGTCTACAATTTCTATTTCATATCCATCTTCTTTTAATAATTCATTAAGTAATAAAGACTGAGAATCTCTTAAATCGTCTGAATCAGGCTTAAAAGTAATTCCGAGTTGTATAATTTTGTTTCCAATAAATTTATTTTTAATTTCAGTAATTATATTATTCATATATATTTGATTTGTTACAAGCATTTTATTTATTATCTCAAGATTGTCATCGTAGGACTCCGCAAAAGTTTTACTATCCTTAATTAGACAGGGTCCACCTACAAATCCTGGATCAGGTGATCCGTTAAGTCTTGGGTAATCAGTTCTTGCAATATCTAATAATTTTTTAAAATCTAAAGATTGCTCTGAAGCTACGTTTGAAAAATAATTCATTAAAGAGAATTGAGAATATCTATAAGTATTCAAAAATAGTTTTATAAACTCCGCCTCCTTGTAAGAAGCAAAGATAGTATTTATATTTAGCAAATCAAAAAAAATTTTAATTTTTTGGTATTCTTCATGATTTAATGCGCCTACAATTTGTGGCAATTTTTTGATTTCCTCAAATGCAAACCCTTCTGCAAGTCTTTCAGGACAATATGTAAGTATTATATTTTTTTTATCTAATTGAAAATTTTCATAAATTTTTTGAACCGTACCAGATTCCAAAGTGCTTCTTAAAATTAAGATTGTATCTTCTTGAATATAGTTGAAAACTTCTTTAAGTACCTCTTCAAATAATTCTTTGTCTATTTTTTTTGAAGATGTACCAAGCGTTAAAATAACTAAATTTTTGTTAGCTATGGTAGAAATGTCTGTTGTTGAAGCTAGGCCAGAGTCAAGTGCTGACTTCAAATTTTCTTCGAAGTTTTCTTCAAAGAATGGTGGGATGCCCTTACTTATTTGTTCTAAAGACTCTAAGTTTTTATCAACTATTAATGTTTCGATACCGTTGTTTTGTATATAGCAACTTAAAGGTAAGCCTATATGCCCTGCTCCTCCAACAACTGCAACTTTAAAATTCATATAGTAATAATACAGTTTTTCAAGGAATGTTAGTATTTAACTATGAACATATTAGTGGCTGTAATTTCATACTTTTTTTTACATCTTCTCGGAAAAAGCATATTTAATATTCTATTTAGTAAAAACTTTTCTAAAAATAGCGTTTCAGATATTGAAATAGATAATTTTTATCCATTAATATCTTTATTTTTTGTTGGTAATTTAATATTGATTTTAAACTTTTTTATTGCCATCAAGCTAACTGTAAATTTCCTATTATTGTTTTCATTATTTTTAATTTTATTTGATATCATCAAAAATAAATTTGAACTCAATATTAATTTTAAAACCTTTATCTACTTTATATTTACACCTGCTGTTTTAGGAATTTCTAGTTATGGTGTTTGGTTGGGTTGGGATACTGGTTTGTATCACATTCCTCACCAATATTTGATAAGAGAAAATACCATAATATTCGGCTTAACAAATTTAAATATTTGGTTTGGTTGGTCAAGCATAATTGAATACATATCATCAGTGCTTTGGTTAGATAATAATTACATCTTATTAAGGACTTTAGAAATTGTTTTCTTCTGTTTTTTCTTTAATTTAATTTTTTATTTTTTTTATCAAAAAAATAAACTTTACAGAAATGTAGCAATTTGTTTAGTTTTATTTTCCTTTTTAGATAACTTTGGTTACCTAGGTGGTGGTAATGGATTTTTGCCTATTCTTTCTGTAGGTAAGTATGACTCTGCATTAGGAGTTTTGTTTTTTACATTTTCAATAATGACTCTGAACTCTATTATCAAAAACGAGTTTGATAAGCAAAGTTTGTTTTTTTATGTTTGTTTTTCATTGTTTGCGCTTCAAGTCAAGCAGACAGGTGTTTATTTAATTTTTTTATTACTTCCTTATTTATTTTTATACATTAAAAAAAATAAGAGCAAAATAACAGACATTCTAAAGATTAATTTATTTCCAATATCAATTTTTTTCATTTGGATTTTTAAAAATGCTATTACAACAAGTTGTTTGTTTTTTCCAGTAAGAATAACTTGTTTAAATTTTTTACCGTGGTTTGAAGAGGTTCAACTTAATTACCTTGAAGAAACAATGATTTACAGTCCAATTTCCTTAAGCTCATCAATATCAATACCTGAGCAATTTAGTATTTGGTTTAGCTTTTCAAAAAATTCTCAATTTTTTATTAATTTTCCATTAAGTTTAACCATTGTAATCATTACCTCTATAGCAATTTTTCAAAAAAGAGTAAAAATTAATACCAAATTTGTAAATATTTTATTTATTTTGTTTATCATGTTGAATACTGTTTTTTGGTACCTATCAAATTATGGAAACGTAAGGTATGGTTTTGGATTGTGGTTATTAGTAATTTCATATATCGGTTTTTTATACAAAGATAGTGAGTTAAGAATACATAATCAAAAAATCATTTCTTCGACTTTTATTTTAGTTTTTATCTTTTCATTAATTCAAATTCCACGTTCGTATTCTTATGAAAGTTTACTCAGCTTGAAATTTGCTCCATATATCTTACCCATTGATTATGGAACAGCATATAACCAAAGCGAGTACGGGTGGGGTGTGTATCCGGACACGGTACAGTGCTGGGATATTCCTGAATGTAAGATTGAAGATAAAGATGTAGAGCCTAGGAGTTATCTAAATGGGATTATGTTTTTACCTGATGGAGAAACTGGAAATTAATAATCATGATAAATAATTTAACAAAATTTTTTCATGCTGATGATTATGGATATTCAGAATCAATATCTAATAATATTTTAGACTGTGTTGATAATGGGCCTATAAATAGTGTTTCAATTATGATCAATTCAGAAGATTATATTTTAAATCGAATAAAAAACTATAAAAATTTAAATTTGACTTTACATCTTAACCTTACCTCTCTTACAAATCCGGGAAATAATAAAAACAAAGAAACCCTCGAGAACTTAACCTTCTCTAAAATATTCTTTGCAAATAAAAATCTAAAGAATATTTGCAAAGAAGAAATTGAATTTCAAATTAAAAAATTTTTAAAAGATTTTAATAAAACAAATTTAACTATTGATGGGCACCACCATATTCAAATTATTCCATGGGTCTATAAATACTTGATGTCGGAGTATAAATCAATAATTGTTGATCTTAGAATACCCGATGAAAAAATTAGATTCTTAAGTGTTAGATATCTTTATTCTCTTACTTTTTACAGAAACTTAATTGCTGTTCTAATACTTAAAATATTATGCGTAGGTAGAAAAAAATTTATGAAAAAAAACTTTGCGGGATTACTTTATTCTGGAATTTACAATAAAAATTTTTTAAAAAAACATTTACAATGTCTTGAAAATGATTCCAAGAATTTTGAGATAACATTTCACCCTGGTTTTGCTGGAGAAACTGAAATGGATCAATTTAAAAACAGTCATATCAAATATGTCACATCTAAAAATAGATTTAATGAATATTGCTTGTTAAAAAATTTTTAACTATATCTTTTTTTTATTTGTTTTAAATTTTTTAACATTATTAAAGAATCTGAAAAAATTGAAATATTTGATTCAAAATTTGTATTAATTTCAAAAACTTTTACTTTTGAAATTTCAAGTTTACTTTTTTCTGCCAGTAAAAATAATTCAATATCATACAAATAACCTTCATTTAAAAAGTTTGCAGCATTCTTAAATTCGTTCAGATTAATAAATTTTAGACCTGCTTGTGTGTCATGTATTGAAAGTTTAAAATATCTTCTTACTATATAATTAAATATGTAGCCTGCGATCAATCTGAGCTTGGGTGTAGTGTTGATTATTTTTTTATTCAACTGTCTTTCTGCATATATAAATGAACTCAAAGGTTTATTATTATGAAAAAATTTGTGAATAATATTTAAATCATATGAAAAGTCTGAATCAAATATGATAACTTTATTAAATTTTGAATTTTGTAGACCCCACTTAACGGCATTTCCTTTACCTAATTTTTCCAATATTTTTACATTTATATTGCTGTGTGAAAATACTTCATCATTTAACATATTGATTTTTTGTTCTTCACTACCATTAGATACAACTAAGATTTCATAATCGACAAAATTGCTATCCATAAAAATAAGTAGTTTGTTTATTTCCTTTTTAATAATATCTTCATGATTTTTTGTTGGAAGAAGTATTGTTGTGCTTAAGTATTTATTCATGATTTAATACAAATTCAAAGAATCCTTTAATAGTCATTTTTCGAAGCTCCTTGTATAAAGTTGAAAATATATATGCCACAAAAAAATAAATCGATATTCTTCCAATTATAGATAAAAATAATTCAATATTTTTTGTGAAACTACTTGGGAAAATTTCCGCCCCAATAGGCATTAAAAATATAAAGTAATGTAAAAATTTATTATCTGAATTTACTAAATAAATTAAATAAGATATAGGCAAAAACAAAGCAAGCCTGTAATCATAATTTGCATAGAAAAAATTTAATATAACTAAGAATGAAAAGCATACAAACATTCTTTGATGGCTCTCAGAAATATCTTTAAATTTAAAATTATTATTTGGTACAAGAAAAGAAAGAAAGAAAATACAAAATAAAAGTAAAAAATAAATTTTACTTGAGTCAACATTGGTAAAGTTACTAAGAATTAAAGAATCAGATAATAATCCAAACGTTGTCTTTATATCAGCTGGTCTCCATTCAGTTGCTAAAATACTTTTTGAGTAAATTGAATCCAGAATGTATAAAATAGAAAACAAAATTAGAGAATTAAAATTTATTTGAAAATATTCTCTATTTTTTTTAATTGCAAAGTAAAAAATCAAACCTAAAAGAAAACCTAGAGGATGTAGTTTATACAATGATAAAAACAATAAAATACAGGTATACGATTTTGGATACCTTAAATAATCTAACACACACAATAAAGCTAAGAGGAATATAAACACATCAATATTCATCCTCTCTAATAAAAAATTCGCTGATGGTGACAAAAACAAAAAAGCAGTAAAGAAGTTATGCTTTTGACTATTGATAGATTTTTTACTTATCAATATTAAAGACAAGAGCGCGATAATTGAAAAAATTAAAGTGCCTATCCATATATCACCTATATACGGGACTTTTGTTGATAAAGGTCCATATTTTGCTGAAAATGGACACGATATATATGATGATGACGAATGCTTGTAATAGTATTTATCAACATTTGTAACTATGCATTTCATTGAAACTAGGTTTTGCTGGAGATCAAAAAATTTTGTATCGGCAAAAGAAATATTGCTTAATGAAAAACTTGACCATAGTTCATTAAATTTTTCTGATGTAGCAAAAACAAATCTTAGAAAATAAAAAACTGCAATATTTATAAAATAAAAATTTTTATGTTCATCTATTAAAATATATATTTTTGTAACAAACAGTATGAATGAAAAAATAAAAAAAAGAGATATATTAAAAAATAAAAAATAAGAATATAAAAAATATAAACTTATTTTTAGAATTTTGTTTTTTTTCAATTCATAAATCATCATTAATTAATTCTTCTATGTTTTTTTCTAAAATATTTACAATCTTTTTTTGTATTTTTTCATTAATATGTGCTCCCATCGGTAAATAAAGTCCGTTTTTACCTAGATATTCAGAATTAATAAGTTCAATATTTTCGGCATTATTGCTATTTAAATAGGCAGGTTGTAAGTGTAGAGGCCAAAAAAAAGGTCTTGATTCAACCCCATTGTTATATAGATTTTCGATTAATTTATCTCTCAAATTAGGTGTTTTTAGCACTATTCCATATACCCAATAATTATTTTCTGTACCTCTGTAGCTTTTTATTGGGATTGATATTTCCTTAATCTGTGATAGTAAACTGTCGTATATTGCAGCCTGCTGCTGTTTTTTATAAATAACTTTTGAAATGTTTTTTATTTGTGAGTAAGCAAGTGCTGCTTGTAGACCACTTAACCTGGAATTCCAATAAAATTTATTATGTACGAATCTTCTTTCATTATTAAAATCAAGATTTCTCATTTGTTGGAGCGTTTGAAATATTTTTTTTGAGTTAGTCATGATCATTCCCCCTTCTCCAGAAGTTATGTGTTTATTTGCATAAAAGCTAAAAGTAGATATATCTCCAAAAGAACCGCAATACTTGCCTTCAAACATCATTCCATGCGCTTCAGCAGTATCTTCGATTAAAGTTAAACTGTTTTCAGTACAATAATTTTTTATTTGGTCAATATCTGCTGGAAGTCCATAAGTATGAACTACTAAGACGGCTTTCGTATTCTTTGTTCTTACTCTTTTTATTTCATCAAGTGTAATATTGGAAGTTTCAACACTTACATCGGCGAAAACTGGTTTTGCACCTGACCTGATTATAGAAGACAGACACGAAATAATTGAAAAAGAAGGGAGTATTACTTCATCATCTTTAGTCAAATTTAGTGCTTGAAAAGATAAGTCTAATGCGTCTGATCCATTAGAAACTGCAACGGAGTGTTCCATTCCAATAAATTTTTTAAATTCATCTTCAAATTTTTTTACATAAATACTTGACCCTGATATCTGGTTTTTAAATAATGCTTTATTTACCTCAACAATATTTGAAAAAGAGATCCATGGTTCAAAAACTCTTATCATCAAAATCTTTTTTTATCATTTTCTTCATCATATGGACCCTGCTTAACTTCTATAAAGTTAGAATCTTCAATTGTTTTAATTTCATGTCCACCAGACAGTAAGACAATAATTTTTCCATTATCAATTTCTGTAGTTTTCACTAAATCCATTTCATCGTCATAAATGCTAACTTCTAAGATTCCACTAATTACATATATAACTTCTGAAGTGGTACTTATGCTTCTATTTTGAGCAAGATGGTAGTGCCTGTCTATATTGTCGTCTTTTTTTAATTTAAAACTTGCAACCTGAATATCTAAACTATCTTCTGTATAAAAATTTTTACTCGATTCATCCCCTGATGGATCAATAATGATTGCTAGTAATTTTTTTCTTTTATCGTATATTTTCAATTTAAAAGCCTTTTCTACAATTATAAGCTGCTTTTATATATGGAATTCCCCTATTTATTAGTTGGTATAAACTAGATGCTGTTTTAGAAACACCATATACTCTTGTTTCGCAAATGTACCCAACTTCTTCAATAGTTACATTATCGTTAATTAAGTCTTTGATTAAATAAATAAAGTACTCACCATAATTAGATTTTTCAAAAAAATCTTTTTTGAATCTGCTTTTATTACCAACTATAAAACCACTTGTTAAATCACTGACAGGAGATTTAAAAACTCTTGCTAGAAATTTATTGAAATATATAGACAAAACCATACCAAAAACAGAATCATTTGAGTTTCTTACATTCTTAATTGCCTTTATAAATGAGGTATTTAAATCACTTACACCCTTATACCCTCCACCTTGAATAAATCTTGAGCCAACTATGACTTTTCGCTCATCAATGAAAAATTTATTTACCAATTTTTCCAATGCTACTACAGGCATTGAACCATCTGCATCTAGCCACATAACATTATTTGTAGTTGCATGATCTATTCCTTCATAAATAGAAATAGGCAAGGAGGCTGGTGGGTTTCTTTTAATTAACTTTAGATTATATTCTCTATCAGTGAAGTAACGACAAATTTCGTAGGTATTATCTGTGGAGCCATCATCAACAATAATTATTTCAAACCTTTCGATTTTAGAAGACAGAAATTTAAATATATCAGGTATCAAAAATTCTAGATTTTTTCCTTCATTTAAAGTTGGTAATATAATACTAATTTCACTGTTTTTAATTTTATTCAACTTCGATCTCCATTAAGATAAGCAATCCATACTTATGATTTGTAACTTTTTCAATTATATTATTTATTTTTCTTGCAAAATTTTCATTAATAAATGAAGTAAAGATTGCAAATGTCATAAAGTGCTTTATTACTACAGATTCAAATCGAAAACTATCAATAAGTAACCTTAATGATTTCTGTGTATATTTAAATTTGTACTCATTTGAGTAATCGACACTTCCAAATTTACTTAAGACTGTTTCAATAATTCTCATTGAATATCCAAAATTTGGAGTAGTAAAAATTATTTTTCCTCCCGGTTTCAATACAGATATAAAATTTTTAATTAGAGCTTTTGCCTCAATTGTGTCTATAAATTCTAGGAGCCCTAAGCAAACAACCCTATCAAATGAGTCTTTATAGTCTTCAAAGTTAAAATTATCCAAATCATAAAAAGTAGCTTTACCTCCATACTTCTCATTAGCATATTCAATTTGTGATGCAGATATATCTACTCCAATATTGTTCTCATTTTTTAAATACTTTCCTAAATAAGTGCCAGACCCACACGCAAAATCTAATACTTTTTCTTCAGAGTTGACTAAATCTGATACTTTTAAGAATGTAACCTTGTGCCAATTGGCTTGAACGCTTTGTTGATTTTTACTGCCTTCAATGGAAATATCGTAATAGCCTTTGGGTAATTGGTGTTTCCAAAAATTGCTCATAGTTAATTTAAGCATGAATATAAATAACATTCACAAATTTTTTTTGATATGTAAAATTAATGATTGTGAGACAGATATTTGATTTTGTAGACTCTATTTTTGTAATAAATTTAAAAAAAGATTTAAGTCGCAAAATTCATGTAGAAAGTGAATTTCAAAAATTTAATATTAAAAAGTTTAAAATTGTAAATGCGGTATCTTTCAATGATGCGATTGTAAAAGAACAATATAAAAATAACGGTGTTCTATTGTATCCCCCATGTTTTAGGTGTAATGAGAGTATCGAAGAAGAAAAATACTGTATGCATGAAAATAATTTTTTAACACCAAAACAAGTTGCTAACTTTCTGTCATTTAAAAAAATAATGGAGGAAATAGTTGAAAGTAAAATTAACAACGCTTTAATATTTGAAGACGATTTTAAATTTAAAAAATTTATCAAAAAATCAAATAAGCACCTTAGGAAATTTATTTCAAAAAATAAGTTATTTGAAATTCAAGATCCATTACTGGTTAGAGTAGGGTCTCACACTCGTGTGAATAAAAAGTTCTACCTAAAATTTTATCTTTTTAATAACTCGACTTTTTTAGAGAATAACTTAGAAAATATGGCTAATCCATGTTTCCTAATAAATAATAAATTTGCAAAACATTTTTTAGATAATTTTACAGAAATTACAACAACCAGTGACAATTTCATTCATAGAAAATTATGTGAAATTAACTCAGTAGTTAATTATTCATTGTATCCATTTCCAATTAATCAACTTTCCTACGGAAACAAAAAAAATATATTTAAATCTACAATTTCGGAAGATTTTAATAGCTCTTCTAGTTTTGAGAATACCCAAAAGGTTGAAAATGAAGAAGAATACAAAAGGCTGCTTAGTAAATGGCTGAATTAGTTAAATATATTTTTGTTTATAAGCAGTAAAATAATGAAAAAACGATCGTTTTGTGTTATTTTTTAATCCAAATACATCATAACCAAATTGATCAGGTGTTAATGCAAGTAGTTTATCTTTAATAAATTCGGGATGTTCATTTATATTAAGTTTGTGAACATGAAATTTAAAGCGGTCTTCAATCATCTTAAACCATGCATCAAATGCTTCTTTTTCAGTTGGACCTCCCCTTGTTCCATAGTTTTTAAAATATTGATTCCATGCTCTTGCAAACCTTGCGCGATCTGATGAAATTATTTCTTTTGTTCTAAATATAGAGTCATACTGAAATACTGGAACCTTCAAATTAGGTACTTCATAGTGAAGAATCTGATTACCATTGAGAGTAGGCTGGCATAGGTCTCCCCCACCATTTAACTTTATATTGGGAAAATTTTTTTTATTTAATGCAATACACAATTTTGTTTTTAGTTGATATCTATCAGGTGTAAATATTTGATATTGTGGAAATGCTACTGCAGGACTATCTTCATTATCAATTAAAAATTTTTTTATTTTTTGAAAATCACTTTTTCTAAAAAAATAATCTAAATCCATTCTAATAACCCAATCACCAGAACATTTATCAAATCCTTCCTGAAAAAATTGTCCAATTTCATCCCATGAAAAATCAAATCCCCAATCGGAACCTGTGACAATTACCTCATCTGCTAACTCCTCATAACATTTCATTGCCTCGACCCAGGGATCATTTCTTGAATCAGGGTCTGTCATAGTGGTACAAATTGAAAGTTTCATGATTAATTTTCTAAAATTTTAATTAAGTTTTCACCAAAGTATTCACAATTGAATTTTTCGTCAATCAATTTTTTTGCATTATTTTTTATCAGAGAATATTTCTCTTCATTTTTATATAAATCATCAATTGCTTGGATCCACTGATCAGATTCGTTTTCATTTATAAAATAGATATTTTCACCATGTTTGAAATAATCTGTATCCCAAAACCCAACAGTCTTGGTAATAATTACTGGAACCATCATTGACATTGATTGTAACGCCACACTTTGTCCAGAAGGTTGCAATGAATCTTTTAAAGGGATTAAAGATATAAATGATTTGTCATAAATTTCTTTTAAAAAAGAATCATCATAAGTATTTTTATTCCATGATCCTTGATAAAGCTCAACATTTTGTAAGTTTTCGACTTGTGAATTTATTTTTTCAGATACAATAGTGAATTTATTTTCAGGCATTTTTTTTATTAAATCTATTAAGAAATCAAAATCTCTATTTGAATCATTACCTATAAACAATATATTGTTTTTTGTAGTTGTTGCTTTTCCTGACCAAAATACATTATCAACACCAAAAGGAAGAAACTTGATTTTAGATCCATACTTTGGAAAAGTTTCTAAAACTTCAAAGTATTCTTTCTGTCCAATGAAAATAATGTTATCTGCAAGAATAATTAGAAGCTTATGAAATTTCTTGTGAATTGCTTTTATAATTTTGTATTTCGAAGATATATTAAACATTCCCATAGCAAATACAGAAAATTTTATTTTCTTGTTAAATAATTTTGAATAAATCATATATGGAATCATTGAATGACCAATACGAGTATTTGTAATGATTATGTGGTTAGATTTGTTTACCTGGAGAAAAGACTGCTTGTTGACAATATTTATAAAGTCGTACCTAAATCTAAATATAAAAAATATTAGTTCTTGAAAAATTTTTAGAAAATAGTAAAAAATACTCTTTTTTTCAAATTTGTATTTATATTCAATGGTTTTTGAATTAAGTCCAATACGCTTAAAATACTGCAACCCATAAAAAAATTCTTCAGGTGAATTTTTACCTTCATCTAATCTGTTTTCGCGAGCATTGAAATAAACAAATAAATAATCAATACTTTTATTTGTCATATTAAAAAGAGCTTTCGAAATGATTAGTGGAAACAATTGTTGGTTCAGCCCAAAACACCTTTAAATTGTTTTTCATTATTAATTCATTTAACCACCAATCTATTGTTGTATCAGTCTTAAAAGATTTTTCTGAAAATTTAGAAACTAAAATTTCTGCACATCTTTCTGAAATAAAATATGCATCAGCATTTCGAGAACCACCATGTCCTCCCCAGTTTGTTTGCTCTGGACCCTTTTCATATACATACTTGAATGGCCTTCTAAGATAAAGGGGGATATGAAAATTATTTTTTCCAGGACTAACAAAAAATAAATCAAAATCTTCAGGTGATATTTTTTGATATTTTTTTAACATTTTTAAAAAGTTTTCATTAGGAATAGAATCATCTTCCAAAACTAAACCTAGATTATTAGCTGAATTTAATATGAGCTCATAACACTTTATATGAGATAAAAAGTTTGCTTTATATGAATTCTTAAGGTTGCCAACAAATTTACTTTGTTGTTCTGGAGATAACTTATCTCTGTCAATGTCGGACACAAACAAATAATCAAGTCCTATTTCATTTAGTCTCATTTCAAGTTTTTGTTTTCTTTCAGTTAATTTTGAATAGTGTATAACAAATGTTTGAAAATCTTTAATCAACTTAATACCGATCTTATAGTTAATTTTATAAATTCAAGTGGATAATTTAATGCAAAAACTTTTAAATTTATAACATTTAAAATTAAGTCTTTAATTGCACCTTTTTTGTAATTTGATCTTATCATGTATTTTTCACCAAAAACTAACGAGTAATTGTAATGAAAATCTTTTGATAAGGAATTCATTGCTCCTAAAACTGTCCATGGTTTATTACTACCAGAGTAATGTAAAAAAATAACAGATCTTAAATCTCGGTTAAACTCTTTATTATTAATTTCAGCTGGAAAATTTAAATTATTTGACATTACATTGTATTTTTCATCAAAAACAAAATTAAGAATATCTTGATCCCAAAAATTAACCTTTTCATACAACAATTCTGTTGCATTTAATAAAGAATCTTTGCAATTATTTTTAACCCATAAATCATAGTTAATTATCATTACCCCAGCATTGAAATAAGAATTTGACTTTAGCATAAGGCGATTAAAGACTTCTTCTGTTTCTTTTGTCTTAAGATACTCTGTTGATGCTGAAATTGTAACCGACGAATTCTTAAGTTTTATAATTTCTTGTTCTAGAATCTGTTCTGGATTATTTAAGCACAAAACATCACAATCTAAATAGACTAAAAAATCAACTTTCGGATCAATATAATCCCCTATAAAAAACCTATAATAAGTTGCTTCTGAAATATGATTGTTTTGTAAGTTTGGAAATGAATCATAATTACTATCAAATTTATGAATTTCTATATTATTTAAATTAGTAAATAAATTTTTATATTTTTTTAAAAGAGTATTGAGAGTTTCCGGATCTTTGTGAATCACATAAACATTAAAATCTTTTTTTGAATTTTTATCAATAGAAAACAGTGATGTTAAAAATTGATTATTGTAATTTGAATCAAGACAAAAGAGGTAATTTATCATCTTTTATTTATGCTAATTTAAATTATTTATTAGTTTCAAAATATATTTAAAATTTCTAAATATACTTAAATTTTATGAAAATTAGTTCAAACAAGTTTTACTCAAATCACTTAAGTGAAATAACAAGATTTTATTCAGACGGTGATGATGTTTTGCATATACTAAATAAATCATCTAATTTTCCAGATGATAATTTATTTACAAGAACAATATTCATTGATCCAGAAATTAAAGAAGATATAATAAATTTTTCAAATGACGATAGATATGATTTAGTTGTAGTTACCGACCTCTTTGAACTATCTGATGATATTTATAAATTTTTTAATCAACTCAGCACATTTACGAAGCCAAATGGAAAAGTAATGATTACATCAATTAATCCAAAATGGAATAGGCTTTTAAGTTTTTTTGAATATTTTAAGTTAAAAAATAGAACTTCAAAAAGAAATTATATACACCCAAAGAAAATTGATAATATTGCTAAATCTACAGGTTTTGAGTTAATTTATAATCATACAAGACAACTAATTCCATTTAAATTTTTTGGGATAGGTTCAATAATTAATAAAGTTATGGAATTTATTTTTATGTATTTTAATTTTGGTATTAAAACCTACTCTTTATTTAGATTAGAGAATTACTCTAAGGAAGTTTATACAAAATCAATTATTATACCTGCAAAAAATGAAGAGGGTAATTTAGAAGAATTGATTGAAAGAATTCCTGCCTTTGAAAATTATTATGAAATAATAATTATATGTGGAGATTCTGAAGATAATACATATGAAAAATCAATTGAGATATCTAAAAATCATGGAGAAAAAAACATCTCAGTATTCATGCAAGAATCAAGGGGTAAAGCTGGTGCAGTTTATGAGGCCATAGATCATTGTACCGGTGATCTAATTACTATTCTTGATGCAGACATCAGTGTAGACCCTGAAACATTGTCAAGTTTTAATGAAATTATTGAAAATGGGTATGCTGATTTTGTTAATGGCACAAGGTTAATCTATGGAAAAGAACAAAATGCTATGAGATTTCTAAATAATCTAGGAAATTTGTTTTTTCAATTTATTATATCTCTGGTTATTAAACAAAAATTAACTGACTCATTATGTGGAACTAAAGTTTTTAAAAAGAAAAATATTGAACATATATATAAGTGGCAAGACAAAAATTTGGCAAAAGATCCTTTTGGGGATTTTGATCTAATTTTTTCGTCTGCATATTCTGGTCAAAAGATACTTGAATATCCAGTTCATTACAGATCAAGAAAATATGGAAAAACTCAAATTTCAAGATTTCGAGATGGTTGGAAGCTTTTATTTTATTTCATAAGCTCATTTTTTTACTTTAATGTCTCAAAATAATCAAAACCACTCTGTTAAATTCAAATATTTAAATTTTATATTTTTAATTACTACAACCATATACACTTTCATATTTGGAAATTTATTTTTTCTATCTACATTTGGTGCTGATTATGAGAAATATAAAAATTATTTGGAGTATTTTTTTTCTAGCAGAAATAGTTCAGATTTAGAGCAGAGTCCACTTTATTATTTTTTAGTATCATTTATTTTGAATTTCAGATCAAATAGGATTAGTCCTGAAAATTTATTATATGAAATTACATTTTCAATCCAATTAACAAATTTAATTTTAATAATTATTGGATTTATTGGTTTATATAAACTTTTAAAAGAATATGAGGTTTCATCTCACAAATCATTAATTATATTAAACCTACTTAACATATTTCCACCATTGGTATCTCTAAAATTAACGATGAAACCAGAAGTTTTAGTTTTTTCTTTTATTACTTGGGTAATTTATTTTATACAAAAATTTAACAAAACAAATAAAATAGCCTATTTGTTTATTTCTATTCCTCCAGTCATATTAATTCTGTCGTCAAAAGGCAGTGCTCTTGGTATATATTCGATTTTTATTATTTTTTTAATCTATAAACATTTAAATAAAATCAAACTTAGATCTTTAATGATTTTGTTGATAATTTTTATAGTATTGTTTTCTGGAATCACCTACGAAAATTCTAATATTAATTCAAATATTTTAATTGATCTTGAAGTTTCTGAAAAATACAACAACAAAGCAGGATTGGATATACTATTCAGAAATAATACTGGGGATAAGCAAAGTTTATTATTTTTAACTTTTGACAAAAATACTATATTTGGTATTACAACACTTGATACTTTTGGAGATTATTTCAAACTATATTGGAACAAAGATGCAAGTTTATTCAGCAAATATGAAAAGCAATTATTTGTTGAATCAAGTAACACAGCCTTACCAAAGATAGATTTAAAAAATCGAAATATATTAATTTCTGAAAGTTATCCAAATGCTTTTAGAGACTTAAGAACAGTGACTGCTATTGCGTTTACAATAATATTTTATTTTTGTATGATTAAGTTCAGTTTGAGTAGGAAGGCTTACAGAACTTATTTACTTTCTCCTTTAATTGGGATATTTATTTTATATATAAATTCTTTAGGAATTCCTTCTCCTAATTTTGATCCATTCACCGCAGACACCTTTAAAACTTTTTACTACTCTCCTTTGTTAGTAGTTAGTTTTAGTTTTGTTAGTCTTCATTTATTTAAAAAAAGAAATATTTTAATTAGTGTTTTTTGTATTTTTTATATACTTGGCTCTATATTTATCTTTGGATTTCCAAAACAAGATGGATCAGCATATTTATCAGAAATAGAAGATATGAATCGACATAATGTTATTTGTGAGATTAACAAATATATCATACATGATATTTCTAACGATAGTAATTGTTCAAATAAGCTAGCTACATTTTGTGATTATCAACAGAATCGCCTAAATTTAAATATTTATACAAATAATAATTATGAGGAAGATATTTCGGGTTTTATTATTAAAAAATATATTTCTTCTCTTGAACAAACAGGAGAAGGCAGCAAAGCCTGTAAGGAAATTGCTAAGTTTCAAAGTCTTATAGATCATTCAAAGATACCCTATTTTAATTTATTATTAATGTTGTTGTTTTTCTACTTAATTGTTTATGAAAAGAAATATATTTCTAAGGTTTAATTACATTCCAGTTGGGATAGCCTTCTCCTAGAATTTCAAACATCATCGATAAACCCCAAACCAAAAGTGTTGTACCGTGTAAATCAGGTTCATCAAGGCCATCAGAAATATTAAGGCCATAATAATGTGTTTGACTTTTATTTTTATAATATGAAAAACCACCAATTTCCGGATAAAAATGTTCTTCAACCTCTGGGATTAGACCCTCAAAATAATTCTTAATATCATCCTCTCTATAATTCGTTTGCTTATTGCACATATACAAAACATATATTACATCTACTAAGTCACACCCCTCACTCATAGGCTCATGTTGTAGACACGTGTCAATTAAAGATTCTGGGCTGTGAATGTTTATACCCAACCAATCAAATCCACTAATAACTTTCATAGAGCCATTAATTGATTCAGATGTATTTTTTATATTTTTATTTCCATATGTACCATCGGGTAGTAATTTTTTATGCATATATCTATCAATGAAATAAGTTAAATCTTTACTTTCTTCGAGAGTATTAATAAATAGACAAATACCAGATAACTGGGCTCCCGCATTCCAAGGAAAGCTCCAATCTAGATTGTCTAAAAATTCTTTTATCTCTTCTTCAGTTTTTGGAAATGAATCATAACCTGAAAAAAATTCTTTGTTTATTTGGATCTGTGTAGCAATTGCTTGTTTAGTTTCAGCTCGAATATATTCTCGAAATTTATAATTTGGATTAATTTCTACAAATTTAATTTTATTTAATAAAAATTTAATACAATTTTTGACCCAAATTTTTTTAAAGCTATTTTTATATAATTTATAGTATTGATCATCTACATAAGAATTTTTAGGCAGATCCGGATAAAAAATATTAAATGATTGAAATCTTTTATCAATATTTTTAATATAACTCTTATTTTTTAAAAGTTGAGAATCAACTGTGTACAATACTTTTAAAGCATAACATAAATGACCTAACGTTAAACTTTTACCAGTTTTTGTAATTCCATTAATTACAGGTCTAAATTCATACTCACTTGACTGTAAACTTAAAATAAAATTTTCAATTCTTTTATCCAAGTCTTCAAAATTAAACACGGTTATTCCTATACAAACAAATTAATCTATTTTGATTAATTCCAATAAGTGAAAAATTGTTACTAATCAAATAATTGTTTACGTCTACAAATGTCGTATCTTGGTTTACACCTTTTTCGGCACCACAATCAACAGAAATATAATCGATATTATTAAAAATTTTTTTAGATCCTTCTAAAACTTCTAACTCACTTCCTTCTGCATCAATTTTTAATAACTTTATTTCTGTATCAGGATATAAGTTTTCAAGTTTTTCTACCTTTACAACCATAGAGTCCATACCTGGTTCTGATTCGTATACTGAGGAGTTTGCGCCCAATGAGTCTATAAAAAAGTTTTTTTCTCCACTTTCATTTGATAAACAAATATTAGATGATTTCGAATTTGTATTTAATTGAAGGCATTCAAAAACTTGGTCATCTGGCTCAAAGCCTATATATTGTATATTAGGGTTATCACTTTTGATAGAAAGAAATAATTCGCCAACATTTGCTCCACAATCTATGACTAAGTCCTGATCATTAAAATCGATATTATTTAAAAGATAAGAATCATAAAGATGTTCTAAAAAATATTTTTCATCTAAAAGAACTCTTGTAATACGAAGATTTGGATAGTAAAGTTTTGAATTTTGATTTATTTTTATAAATTTATTTTCTTCATAAACGAGCTTGCCATTAAATTTAAAAAATAAATTTAGATATTTGCAAATAAAGTTATTACTTGCTTTTTTAAAAATAAAAGCAGTAAATTTTCCTTTTAAAATAAGTTTTAATTTTGATAAAAAAGACATTTCATCAACATTTACAAATTTTGTCATAAATGCAGGTACTTTTATTATTTCCGGGTTTAAGGTAACCATATACAAATTAAATATTAATATAAAAAAATGATATTATCTTTAAAGGCTAGGTTAAATTGAAAATACTTTCTTTTGGTTCAAATGGTATGGTTGGAAGCTCTGTTTCAAATATTTTTTCAACAGACAAAAATTATGAATTAATAAAATCAAATAGAGAAACAAATGATTTATTTGATTTTAAATCTACCCAAAAGTTAATACATAAAGTAAAACCAAATGTCATTATTAACTCCGCTGCAAGAGTTGGAGGAATTTATGCGAACGATACAAATAGATTCGAATTTATAAATGAAAACTTAAAAATTAATATGAACATATTAGAAAGTTGTATCGACAATCCAAAAATAAAAATAATAAATCTAGGAAGTAGTTGTATCTACCCTTTAAACGCTGAAAATCCGCTAAAAGAAGAATATATTATGAGTGGAAAATTAGAACCAACAAATTCTCCATATGCGATGGCTAAGCTTGCAGCAATTGAAATGGGAGATTCAATGGTTAAACAGTTTGGACATTCAGTAGTTAATATTATGCCTACAAATTTGTATGGACCAAATGACAACTATTCAAAAGAAGATAGTCATGTTATACCTGGTTTAATTTCTAGGATGCATGAGGCAAAAACTAATAAAATTGATAAATTTAAGATATGGGGTTCAGGTAAGCCATTGAGAGAATTCCTTTATGTAGATGATCTCGCAAGAGCAATTAAGTTAATAATTGATAAAGATATAGATGAGAATATTATAAATGTTGGCAGTGGTAAAGAAATTTCAATTTTTGAACTAGCACAATTAATCAAGAAAATTATTGGCTATGAAGGGGATTTAATATTTGATACTGATATGCCTGATGGTAACCCTCGTAAATTGCTAGATTCTTCAAAAATATTTTCAAAAGGCTGGTCTCCATTAGTAAGTCTTGATGAAGGAATTGAAAAATCATATTCCTGGTTTCTTAAATATTTTAATTAGATAATGGGTTTTCCCATGTTGGTTTCAATAAGCCTTCATCAATTAAAATTTTTTCTCTCTTTGCTAGTTTAATATCTTCTTCAACCATAAGACTTACTAAATCATCTATTGATGTTTTAGGAGTCCAACCCAGTTCTTTTTCTGCTTTAGAATAATCTCCTAATAAATAATCAACTTCGTTAGGTCTGAAATATCTTTCAGATGACTCAACGTATTCCTCAAAATCCATATCAACTTTTTTAAAAGCTTTTTCAGCAAACTCTCTTACAGTTATTGATTCTCCAGTAGCTAAAACCCAATCAGAAGGTTTATTACTCTGAAGCATCATCCACATTCCTTCAACATAATCACCAGCAAAACCCCAATCTCTTGAAGCATCAAGATTTCCAAGAGTAACTTTTTCCTGAATTCCCATTTTTATTCTTCCAACTGCGCGAGTAATTTTCCTTGTTACAAAAGTCTCACCCCTCATAGGAGACTCATGATTAAACAAAATACCATTCACACAAAAAAGCTCATAAGAGTCTCTGTATATTTTTGTAATATCATGGGCAAAGACTTTAGAAGCTGCGTAGGGACTTTTTGGATCAAACGGAGACATCTCATTCAATTTAACTGGTGACGAACCTCCATACATTTCGGATGAAGAAGCTTGATAAAATTTTACTTCTGACCCCAACCCTCTAATTGCTTCTAATATAGATATCGATCCTAGTGTGCCAACCTGAGTAGTATAAACAGGATTTTTAAACGAAACAGAAACATGAGATTGTGCTGCTAAATTGTAAACTTCGTCTGGTCTTATTTGGTTGACAAGTGAGCTTAAAGAAGCAGAGTCAAGTAAATCAGAATAATGCAACGTCAATTGCCCATCTCTGTAATTGGAAATTAATTCATCTATGCGGTATGTGTTGATTAGTGATGCTCTTCGAATGGTGCCATGAACTTCATAATTTTTTTCAAGTAAAAATTTACTTAAATAATAACCATCTTGTCCTGTTATCCCAGTTATTAATGCTTTTTTCATTTTTCTGCTATCCCATTCTTTAAATTAATACCTTCAGATAATAAGTATCCATATATTAAATAAAAATTAATTGGAAACTGAACACCTTCCATTGATATATCTGTCATAGCATTAAATAGTGGGGGTACCATAAAAATTAATATATTGTGGCTCTTAAATTTCTTATAATATATGTAGTAAATGATCAAGTGAAAGCTAAGGATAGTAAAAAGCTGAAGTAGCCCACCTCTTGCAAAAATATTAATTAAATAATTATGAATTTGCTCGTTTGCTTTGTCGTGCCCAATTCTAAATACATTATCTTTATCATAAGCTAAGTCAAAAACAGGAAGCTTAGCAGTATGACCATAGCCAAAAAGTACATTTTCTTCAGAAGCCTGATAGTAATATTGGTCTTGCCACATGCTTAACCTCCAATCAAAAGTTCCATCAGTAGATATTAATTTGTTGTGCCATCCTGTATCGACTTTTACATTATTGTTTCTGTTTGAGTATTGATTTGGAACATATCTTTGTTCAAAATACAAAGACATAAACGTGTCCATATTTTCATTAGTAGCTGTTCTTGAAATTTTTCCAAATTCATCATCAACAATTTGAACAATTTCAATGTTTTCAGTAGCTATTGCTGAAAAATCAAATTGAGTTACTCTAAACGTGGAAATAAAGAAAGTTGTTGAGCCTATCACAATTAATAAGATGAAATATTTTAAGTTTAAAAATATAAATCGAAAATTGAACATCAAATAAAACATAAAAAATAGTATTAATGTTGCTAATGCACCTCTGCTCATTTGAACTATGAGGGGTAAAAATAAGGCAACCGAAAAAATAAAGTAATAGTAACTATATTTTTTTTCTAATGAGTTTAAAGCAATTATATTAGTAATGATTATCATCAATACCATGTCAGAAGCTTTTACAAATGTAAACTTGTCACCATAATTTCTAAAAATATTCATTAAAAAATCTGGGTAACTACCCGTTCCAAAAATATATACTATAAATACTCCTGATAGGTATAGAAAAAAAACATTTTTATTTATTTTGTTTTTTAAGAAATAATAACCAACAAAAATATATGCAGCCGTCCAAATATAAGAGCTTGTTCTATAAGTATAGGTTGCTGTTAAAGATGTTCCTGTAGTGTATATAGTTATAAAAAATGCAAAAATTAAAAATCTGTAGTTGTTATGAATAGCAAGTGGAACTTTTATAAATTTATTTGGTATAAATAATAAAAATAATGCTGTTAGTAAACCAGCTCCTACTAAATATTCACCAATTCTATAGTTGTTTATGTAAAGACCAGCAAAGGATCTTGTAAAAACAAGAAGTATAAATAACAAACCAATTATTGATTTAGAAATTAAATTATTCATCTTTTAAATATTAACTTTTTAATTAGATTAATAAAATTTAATATTTTAAAAAAGTAAATATTATTTGTATACAGGTCTTTATATTGTCTATTATTTATAATATTTTTCTTATCATTTTTTAGTTCGTAAAAAAGCTCTAAATATTCATTGGACATCTTTTTTGAACTAAATGGGTATCCAGACATAGCATTGAGATATTCATCATAATTATTTATAATTTCTTCTAATTTTTCTTCAAAATTATTATCTTCAAAACTTAAGCCAAATCCATTACAGTACTCAGGAATTCCGCCAGATTCTAGGTATAAGAGAGGTAAAGAACATTGCGCAGCCTCTATGTGATGGTTTCCTGAAGGTTCATTTCTAGATGCAGTTACGTATAGATGGTTTTTCTTTAATTCTTCCGCTAATTTATTACCAGAAAGAGGCTGTATATGTGTAGCATTGAAAAATTTAAATTCATTAGGTAGATTGCCTATATAAGTAAAGTGAATTTTATCCTTCCAATTATCTTGATTCAACATATTGTCAATTCTTTGATAAATTTCAAAACCTTTATTCCAATTATTTCCCCAGTGATGAGTAACGATCCTTAATTTATCTCCACGCTCCCATGAACTAAAATTTTTGCTGTTAAATACGTTTTTATCTGCTCCTGCTAATATTACTTTTTTGTCTTGATGGGAAATGCCTTGATTTTCAAATAAATTCATAAGCCAATTACTGACAAACACTGTGTAGTCGGCAGATTTATTGACGTCAATCAAGTATTCATTTACGTTGTTTGTATTTTTTCTTTCATCACACTCATTGATCCTATGAACAACAACTGCATTATTATTTTTGTATTTTAAGTAATTATTTACGTCAATATGAGTGAACGCTGAAGACTCTGAAGTCTTTCTAGGTTCAGTTAATAAGATTACATCAATGTCATCATCAAATAGATCAAAAACAACATCATGATCTTTTTCTTTTAAGAAATTTGATAGATTAATTGCAAATAAATTTCCTCCTCCCCATGGACCATCTTTCAGATTTGTACCAATACTAACCTTCATGAATCGACTCCAAAAGGTCGTTAAAGCTTTTCATTATGTTTGGTATTATAAAATCATTTGCTTTCTCGTGTGCATGATTTATTTCAGGTTGGGCTTGATGAAAAGTATTCATATCATATATTGAATTTGGATGAAGAATTTCGGATGCAATTCCTACATCTGTAGATACTATTGGTATTTTTAAAAGTGCACATTCTAAAATCGCTTGGGGTCCACCTTCGATTCTAGAAGACACAATATAAAAATCTAAAATATTGTATAGTTCATTCAAAACTTTGAAGTTTGGTTTTTCAATATAAACATAATTGATGTTTTCTTCTTTAAGTCTCCTTATAATATATTGTCTTCTATAGCCAGCAAGTAGAACTTTCAGATTATTTTTTTCTTCTTTTAACTTTAGAATGTTTTCTACAAATAAATCTGGACCTTTTGAAAGTTTTGGAGAGTGTAAATCATGTCCCTCTGTGTCTCTTTGAAAGCTTCCAACAATATAATCTTCATTTGAAAGATTGTATTTTTTTCTTAAATTTCTCCTATTTTTTATTGTAAAAAACTTTTTTTGATCAATCCAAAATGGTATATGATTTATTTTTTTATCTGTGAGCTCGGTTAATTGTTCTTTGGATTTAATTGATGGAACGTGGTAGGAGTCTACAAATTTATCTCTTTCATAAAAATCTTCGAGATAGGTCTTGTTTAGCTTATTTGAGTCTATGTGGTGAATTGTGCAAAGTACTTTCTTTTGTTTGAGTTTATTTATGTCTAAACTTTTCCAGGTCCATGGTGAAATTACCCATAATAAATTAGCTCTTGAAGGGATATTTGTACCAGATTTATTATTTTTGTACCATTCTTTTCTAAATCTATCTGCTACCCAATTTTCTCCAGCTTTATTTAAGTAAACTAATAATTTATCTTGCTTCATTTGGCACTAACTTGTTTTTAACACAATTAGCATAGTACTCTTGTTCTTTTTTATTATTAGTTGAAATATTGTTGACTGTATTTAAAAAATATAGAGGTTTGTTTATAACTTTAAACTTATATTTCCTTTGAATAAGATCAGAAAATAACTTGTAGTCTTGAGAATAATAAAACAGCTCATCATATTTTCCAATTTCCAATATTGCTTCCTTCTTTATACATAATGAGCCGTGAATAAATGGGTTTTTATATTTTAAAAGGTATTTATATGGTAGATAATGCGAATATCCTGGAATAGTATTATTATCTTGTAAATTTATGGCTCTGGTGGTGCAAAAATCAAGATTATATTTATACATAACATCTAATTGTTTGTTTATACGATTGATGTCGCTATAGTCATCTCCATCTTGTCTAAAAACGTATTCCCCGCTAGCTTCACCAATTAGTTGATTTAAGGATTTTGTCAGCCCAATATTTTTATCATTTTTAAATAACTTAATTTGATGATATTGATTATCTAATTTCTTAAGTATTTCATATGAATAATCAGTTGAATTATCATCTATAATCAAAAATTCGAAATCATTGTTAGTCTGATTTACAATGCTCTCTACACACTTAACAATGGTGTCTTCGTTATTGTAAACACTCATTATTACAGAAGCATTATTAACTTTATTCAAAAACACTCTTTTCAAATTTATCAAGAATTTTATTTTTATTTAAATAATCTTGAATATAAGTTTTATTTATTTCACCAATTTTTTTCATTAAATCTTTGTTTTCAGCTAATTTTAATTTAGTAATCAAATCACTGTAGTTATTTTGTTCAAACATAAGATCATAATTCTTTGGAAAAAATTCAGAAATACCTCCTGTGTTTGGGAATATGGATGGTTTACCAAAAAAAGAAGCTTCGCACAGAAGTGTTGGTTGTCCCTCCCAAAGTTTAGTTGCAGTAACAATGCAACTTGCCTTAGCAATAATTTTCATTGTTTCTTGATTTGATAATGATCCATAAAAAATAATATTTTTATCAGATTTATGAAGGTTAATTAAGTTCTGTAGATGGGGGCCGTTTCCTATTATTTTTAAATGCATTTTTTCTAAATTTGCTTTTTTAAAAGCATCGATCAACTCTTTAACTCCTTTTTCTTTTGAAATTCTTCCAGCATATACCATGTAATCATCAAAATCTTTTTCTTGTTCTTCAATGATTGAAACAAAGTTGTTTAAAACTGAAACATTTGTTGATATATTTTTATCAATAAAGTAATTTTTATGAAAATTGGTTAGAACCAATATTTTAAATTTACTACTTGAAATAATTTTGAAATACTTCTTTCCGTAATAAATAACTAATAACGATTTGAGGTAAGAATTTTGAAAATATTTATTAAATACCTTCTTGCCTTCATTCATTCCACAAGCAGGACATGTGCGTTTACCATTTAAATGATTTTTTATGGACAAACTGTTTGTACAAAGGTATCTAAAATTATGAAGTTTTATTACCGTCTTTTGATTATGTTTTTTTAGCTCTTGAAATATTCCTAAAGATCCTTTAAACCAGGTATTGTGGACATAAACTAAGTCTGGTTCAAAGTCATTTAATATGTTTCTTAACCTACCAATACTTTTTATATTTTTGTTGATTAGGAAATAAAATGCTTGTGATAAATAATTGTTAATTTTATTATCGAAATAAAGTTCTTTTACATTAAATTTATCTTTTAGTAATTCAACTTCATGATTAACAGCAATATCTTCACCACCTTTTTCAAGATAACGATTATGAATGACTAAAATTTTTTTCATACTATTAAAAGAGTATATTAAGTTAATATTAACTCGATGCAGGTAATTCTAATATTTACTTATGGTATTTCCCTAAAAGACTGGAAGGACAATGGCCTACTTGATAGAGAAATTTCAATTTATGACGAGGTTTCTAATAATTTTAATGTTAAGTTTACATTTTTAACTTTTGGAAATGAATTAGATGAAAATCTAGTTAATAACCAAAATATTTCTGTAATTCCTATTTACAAATATATTAAAAAAAGTAATGTTAAATATTTAAATTACTTTAAAACACTAGTTATTCCGTTTAAATTAAAAAAACAACTCAAAGCAATAGATTTAATTAAAACAAATCAATTAAACGGATCTTGGTTAGGAATAATTCTTAAATACGTGTTAAAAAAGCCGCTATATGTCCGCACAGGTTATAACATTTATGAATTTAAAAAATTACAAAATAAACCTTTTTATGTTGTAGCTTTTTATCGATATTTAACAAAATTAGCATATTTTGCTTCAGAAATTTTTTCTGTAACATCATCAGTTGATCTTAAAAAAATTTCATCAATTTGTAAAAATAATACAAAAATAATAGTTATAAAAAATTATGTTAATAATATTTCAAACAATGTTAACAAAATGAGAATCGTAGATAGATTGTTTTCAGTTGGAAGGCTTGAGCCCCAAAAAAACTTTACATCATTAATAAATATCTTAAGTCGTAGTGATTTTGGACTAGATATTGTCGGCAAAGGAAGTTTAGAGAAGGAATTAATAAATACTGCAAATAAAAATGGGGTTGAACTTAATTTATTTAATAGTCTAGAACATACTGAACTATTAGCGTTTTACACAAAATATAAGTATTTTGTGTTGAATTCAGATTATGAAGGAAATCCAAAAGTTGTTCTGGAAGCTCTTGCAAGCGGGTGTGTTGTAATTTGCAAAGATAATATAAATGTTAGGGAAGTAATAATAAATAACGAGAATGGGTTTTTGTATAAAGACGAAAATGAATTATTGAATATATTAAATAATATCGAGAAAAATCAAGATTTATGTGAATATATTATTAGTAATGGTTTCAAAACAATTAAAGAAAATTACTTACTTTCATTAATTGTGGAAAAAGAAATTGAAGTTTATAAAAAACTTATTTACTAACTACTGAAGTTACGGATTCAAAAACCTGTATTTCTAGATGACAATCGTAACTAAAGTCTTCGTGGTTATGAGTTGAGTTAATTACTGTAATATTTTTTCTTTTTAATATTTCAAATATTAATTTTCTAGATTCAGAATCTAAATTTGAAGTTGATTCATCTAAAATCAAAATATCTACATCAGATAGCAATGCCCGTATAAAAGAAATTTTTTGCATTTGTCCAGAAGATAGTTCTTTATTGCTTATTCTTTTGTTGAGGTCTAAATTATCATTTGAATATAAATTAAATTCTTTTGCAAGGGCTATTATCTCTTCATCTAATTTATTTTTTTTATTACCATAAAGAAAGTTTTCTCTTAAAGTTGCATCAAATATTAGTGGGGTAACACCCACGTATCCAAAATTATTTGAGTTAGATATTATTGTTCCTTGGTGTGGATAAAAAACTTTTGAAATTAAACCTAATAATGTACTTTTACCGGATCCATTTGGCCCAGTAATAATAGTATGTTTATTTTTTTCAATTTTTAGATTTAAGTTTTCAAAAATATTTTTTTCGGAATTAAAAAATTTAAATGATAAATTTTCAATATTTACAGCAAAATCAGCATCTTCATTAATTTCATAATAACTTAAATCTACATCTATTTTGTTTTGTTCTAGAGACAAGAAAGTTTCTAAGTGTACATGCGAATTGAATACCATATTTAAAGATTTGTTAAATGTTCCTAGTGTTTGGACAAGTCTTAAAGTAACGCCCAAAAATTCTAATGTTAAGTTCTCTAAAGCCTCAAAGAATACTATTAATAAAGATATTGTAAACACTGTAAGGAAATTTGGAGTTAAAGAATTTAAAGTTCCGTATATATTATTTTTAAAATTAGCAGTTTTAACTTTTTCTATTGTTTTATCAAAATTTTCAAATTCTTCCTTCACAGTTTCTAAAATTTTAATTAAGAATATGTTTTGGATTATTCTTTCAACTTCTCTATTAGATTCTTGAATTCTTAGATAAGCTTCATGCATATACTTTCTACTAAGTTGAATCAATTTTTTTGTTGGAACAAAAAGGATCAAAAGACCAACAGTAAATGTAACAATTGTATTTATATCTGTAAATATTAAGAAGGATGCATAAACGACTACTTGAATAATGCTATTTAAAAAACTTGTTATTCCCTGATAAAAATATCCTATATGCCCACTTAGTGTACCGATATAATAATTTGCATCAGAAATAGAGTAATTTCCCTTTTCATATACCTCGTTTATCAGATGATTTTTTAAATTTTTTTCAACTTGAAATTTTAAAGAAAACATATTTGCTTGTTCGATGTAAATAAATAAAAACCTCAATAACACAACAATCGGAAGTAAATATTTTTGACTAAGAAAATCATTAATTAACGAATAATTAGATTTCTGTCCTGTCAAGATACTTGCAAAAAAGAGAATAATTAAAATATCAGATAATACTGTAAGGTTTGATAGCACAACTGAAATAAAAATTCTTAACTTTTTTTTTGTTACCCCTGTAAGTCTTGAAACAAAAATTACATCTTTACTTATTTTTCTAAATTTTTTCATAATATTTAAATTTATTCTCATTTTAAATATTAACGCTTGAATCTTGTTAAATTTAATTTTTAATTTTTCTGAAGATATCTCTTAGATATCCATATAAAATAGCTGTGCATAAGGCATAAACAAAATAAAAACTAAAGTCTAATATAAATATTTCATCGTTCACGATCAATTTGTAATACTTTTCATAAGCATGAAGTAATGTTGGTGATGAAAAAATAAATAAAAATAATATGATATTTATAAATTTATTATCAATTTTCGAAACCAATTTAACTAAAAAAAATAAAAATATAAGTTTGTAATCATAATTAACAAAAATTCCGGAACCCAGTAAAAAAATTACAGAATGTAATTCATGAAAGTTAGTTGAATTTATTTCAAGTTTTCCAAAAAATAAATAACCTATTATTAATATTATAAAAATTAAAGCTACAAAAAAAACGCTTCCCGAAAAACTAAACATCTCCACCAAATACCTTACGTCATTATTGATTCCATAGGATCTATAACTTTGGTTTTCAGTTAGGTATACACTTGGTCCCATATTTAAATTATTCAAATACAAGTAATAAAATGCACTTATGGAAAATAAATAATTTATTGGCTGGTTTATTTTTTTAGTTTTTAGAATATCATAAATTGTAAAACTCAGTAAAAATAATATTGGGTAAAGTTTTATAAAAGTAAAAAACAAAAAAGTAAAATTTCTTATGTATTTATTTTTAATATTTTTTGAAACGAAAAATATTAAAAATATAAATATTATTAAATCAATATTTAATCTAAAAATCAAAAAATTAACTGGCGGGCTTAAAAAAAATAAAGTAATTGTAATAAATTCTTTACTTTTTGTTTGTTTTACATTTAAGTAAAAAATGTAAAACAAAATGGATAAAGAAATAAATGCAATAACAAGTGTAATCATCCATACCCCTCCATTAATAAAAAATTTATCAACCAAATAACCGTATCCAGAGCCAAATGGGCACTTTAATAAAACCCCTTCATACATAGTTGTATAATCTTTGTATGTTTTTTGGCTACTGTTGCAATAGAGGCCATATAAAAATGTTTGTAAATCTAAAAATACATTTTCACTATAAAAATTGCCATCAAGTGATAGATAGTTTTGTTGTGAGATATTATTATATAATTTTAAAAATTTAGAATTTAAAACTGGTATAAACCTTATAAATACAATAAAAAAGCTAACTTGTAAATATACTACCTTTTTAGTTAACTCATGAAATTCAATTTTATTGTCAAAAAATAAAAAATTAATAAAGTAAATTATTGATAAAATAACAAAAATATCATAATCAAAAAAAGCTACGAAAATTAATAGGACAAATAAATACTGTTTGAAAAAATTAGTTTTCATGCGATTTCACTGGAATTATTAAAACAAAGAGAATTACTAACTGATTAATTATCAATTCATTTACTAGATTTAACCCTAGGGGATAATTAAAAAACAAATTCACGAATATAGAAAATAAGATCAGATTAAATATGTATTCTTTGTTTTGAAATTTTAAAGACTTCATAATTAAAGCCCAAATTATCAGCAAAAAATGTGAAATGAAAAAATATATTTGTTTATTGAATAAAACTAAAAAAAATTCATCTTCAAAGTTTTGTTCAATAACTGATCCATGGCAAATTAAAATACTCATTATTGAAGAATCTGTTTTTCCAGTTAAATAAATTTGAAAACTGCTTATGTAACTCGTTCTTAATAACTCATTACACATACTACTAACAAAATAAGACTTGACTGCAAATAAACTTAAAACAAAAATTGCAGGAAGAATTATTTTTTTATATTGTTTAATTATTTTAATATTTATTCCTCTGAGATATTTTTAATAAAATACATTTCTCTACCAGATGTTTGGTTTGAGATTTTTTTTAAATATACACCAATAAATAAAAAGCTTACTAACTGAACAAAATTTGTAAATAATAAAAGTCCGATAATTGAAGCCCAGCCACGCTCTAAAAAGTCAAAATTTTGTAAACTATTAATAAAGTAAATCAGTACTGAAACAAAAAATAATCCAAATACAAAAATACTTCTCATTAAAAAATTTGGTAAAAAATTTGAAAACGATACTAGTCCACTCATGGCTAAATTAAAGCTCTGTTTATATTTATATTTTCTAGTGCCAGAATATCTTGGCTGCCTCTCATAGTCTATAAAGTCTGGGTTTGTTGAATAAAAATCAATAGCACCCCTTAAGTAGAGTTCGCCATCAGTATTTGTTTTTATTCTATTTATTATTTTGCTGTCAATTAATTTAAAATCTCCAGAGTTTTTTGTTAATTCATAATCGGAGTGTTTGTTTGCCAAATTATAAAATAGACTTGCAGTTATTTTTTTAAATATACTTTCTTGTTCTCTTTTTGTTCTTACTGCGTGAACAACATCTGATCCGTTATGCCATGAAGTGATCATGTTGTTTATCAATGAAGGTGGGTCTTGTAGGTCTGCATCCATAAATATGATTGCATCAGCATTTGATTGATCTAGTCCCGCCCTGAGTGCAATTTGTTGTCCTGAGTTTCTTGATAGTTCTATTAATTTAAAGTTGTATTTATTTCTTGCTTTTTTTAGTTTTGATACAAATTCATCAGAGCTTCCATCATCAACAACTGTTAAAGTTATATTATTTTTACTTTGGTTAAAGATAATTATCTCATCAACTTTATTAATTAGCTCATCAATTACTTCGAACTCATTGAAAACTGGTACAATAATTTCTATTTTTTTCATGTAACTCTTATTAGTTTATAAAATATTTGTTTTAGTAAATTAAAAAACCTAACTTTTATCACTATAAAAAATTTTCTTTTGTTAGATAAATTATATTGTTTTTGAATGTCATTTACCCATTCTAAATAATTTTTATGTATATTTCTTTCTAAGCTTTCACTTTTAAAATGTACACGGAAATCCCCAAGAGGTTCTTCAATAAAATAAAGGTTGCCTTCTTGCAAAAGCCTTATCCATAAATCAATATCTAAAGTTAGTTTATATTTTTCATTAAAACCTCCTACTTTTTTAAAATCTTCCTTTTTAAACATTGCAACAGTAGGTTCACCTAATGGGTTTCTACCACTATTTAATATTTTTCTTATTACATCGTTTCCATTATGGATTCCTTCGTTAAAAGAGGACATCTTTCCGATGATTTTTTTTGAAGATTTATTTATTATTTTTTTTGAAGACACTACTAGTGATATATTATTGTGGGTTTCAAAACTCTCTAAAGATTTTTGCAGTGAATTAATAGCAATTCTATCGTCAGATGGCAATAATTTTATATATTTACCACTTGCTTCATTGCAAACAATATTAAAATTTTTTGCCATACCTACATTTTTTTTATTTTGAATAATTTTTATATTGCTAATGTTCATTTTTTTAATTATTTCAACAGTGTTATCGGAAGAACAATTATCGGCAATTATTATTTCAAAATTTTCTAAAGACTGACTTATGACACTATCTAAGCACTCAGAGATAAATTCAGAAGAATTATAAGTTGGTATACAAACAGAAACTAGAGTCATTAACTATTTATAACATAATGAATTTAAAAAAGAGTGCGGAACTCATCAAATACTACTCCATTTAGATCTTTATCCGAAAGATTATGATTTTTAACTTTCCAATCAATATTTAAACTAAGCGGATTAATAACTTTATCATGTTCCTCACTAAAATTTCCAGATTGTAAATAAACTACAGTAGCTTCTTCACTTAGCACAGAAAAGCCATGAGCAAATCCTTCTGGTATCAAAATTGCTTTTCTGTCATTCTGGTTCAAACGAATAGTGCCATATTTACCATATGTTGGTGATTCACTCCTGATATCTAGGAAACAATCTAATATTTCTCCTCTAATACATGTGATAAGTTTCGAGACTTCATGTGGTGGATTTTGAAAATGGAGGCCTCTTACGACATTTTTTATTGAAGTGCTTACAATCACTTCAATAATCGGATCTATTAAATTTTTTAATGTATCACCATACATTACTTTTTTTAAACTTCCTCTTTTATCGGTAAAAAAAACTCCTTCTGTTAACTTGATATCTGGGAAATCATTTGAAAAGTTTGCGACTTTCATCATTTTATTAATTCTAACAATTGTTCATTGACTCTATTAAGTTTTAAGTCATTTTCATTAAATATTTTTAATGAATTTAAATAATTGTTATTTTTTAATTTAATAATTGATTCGTCGGCAACATTAGTTTGTTTATAAAAAGCTAAATAATCATAAATTGAATTCAATTCAAATGATTTCTCCTGTACAAAAATACTTGAAATATTACGTTTTTCAGAGACTGCTTTAAAAAGTCTTCTTACAACATCTTCTACTGAAACTAAATTAATCAAAGCGGATGAGTTTTTAATTGGATTTTTTTTCCCTTGTTGAATACTCTTAATAATGTTTGGTATTATTTTATCTCTATTATCTTCTTTGCCAAAGGTGTTGTCTAGATATATTTCTTCATATAAAATTTTTTCTTCAGAACAATAATTTTTTAAATAATCACTGAATAGCTGTTTGGATTTTGTATAGTGAAGTTCTCTAATGTTTTTTTCTTTATAAAAATTAAACATTGTATTTGTGTAAATAATCTTTTTAACTTTTGAATATTTCAATTTACCTAATAATTCTTTTCCAAAATCTACATTTGCTTTATAAATTAAATCACTATCATCAGGGTCTTTTGAAAAGTAAGTAGCAAGGTGAAGAAGTACTATTTCCTTATCTGTTTCTGGATATTCTGAATTTGTTTTTGAATTAATTTTTTCAAAAAATATACTATTGTCATTTCTTAAAGTACGATATAGGTCCGTATTTGGATACTTATTTATAAAGTGTTTACCAATAAATCCTGAAGAGCCCGAAACTATAACAGCATTATTCGTCATCAACTAATTATAATGATTATAAAATACGATGAATAAATTTGTAAGTGATGTAAAACAAGTAGTCATTCTTTCTGGGGGTAAAGGAACCAGGATGAGAGAGATGACGGAGGAAATGCCAAAGCCTATGGTTCCAATTGGAGGTATTCCAGTTATTCAACACTTAATTAATATTTTTGATTTTTATAGTAATTTTGAATTTATTATTTGTGCAGGTTATAAGCAAAATATACTTTTTGAATACTTTAATAATTCTGAAAATATTAGAGTTTTGGATACCGGATTGGACACAAATACTGGCGGAAGAATTTTAAAAGTTTCAGATTATCTAGATGAAAATTTTATAGTTACTTATGGAGATGGTTTAGCAAATGTAAATATAAATAAACTAATTAATTTTCATCAAAACCATGATGATGTTGGAACCATCACTGTCGCAAATCCTATTTCAAGATTTGGCTTGTTGGAGTTTGATAAAAGTAAATGTGTGACGAATTTTGTTGAAAAACCAAAACTTGATGTAAATGTAAATATTGGTTTCATGGTTTTTAAAAAAGATTTTTTAAATTACTTGGATGAAAATTCAACATTGGAATCGACTCCTTTAAAAGAACTCAGTGATAATAAAAAACTTTATGCATATGAACATTCAGGTTATTTTGAGCCAATGGACACTTACAGAGAATATTTAAGATTAAATGAATACTGGAAAAATGGACAAGCTCCATGGATGAACTTAAGTAATTAATTATTTATAAAATTTAATAAATCTGTTTTTTTGCTTTCAAATTGAGTCTTGTCAATATCAAAAATCAAAAAATTACCAACTTCTTTTTCATTAGGACTAATAATGAAAATTTCTAAATTTTCACCAATAAGCTCAGGCAAGTTACTGTCAAACTGAAACTTTTCTATCTTAAGAAATTTAAAACCCCTATCTACCATATGCGCTCTATACAAGTCAAAATGAAATTGATTAAAATCTGACTTTTGAAACACAAAAATGTCTATTTGATTATTTTTAAAATCTTCTATTTCTAAATTAACCTCATTATTAAACATTTTATCTGTAATCATTAATCCATATTTATTTGAATAAAAAAACACACTTGGATTCCAGTTATAGTATGTTGACTTCAAATATACATTATTTAAATCTTGAAATTCATTTTTATTTAATATTTCTATTAGACCTGTATCAAAATTTTCAAAGCTTACTTCAGTTTGTTTTAATTTTAAATTTTGATATTGATCAAAACGAGTATTAATTAAATAATTAAAATTCGACAAAATTAGAAAAGATAATACTAAATAAATTTTATAATTTTCAAAACTATCAAAAATCTTAGAAAATATAAAATATACAACAAGCGGAAAAATGCCTAATAAATAATAATCATGAACTAAATATAAATTAAGAAATATGAATGGTACTAAGAATAAAACAAAAAGCTTTCTCTCTATATATATAAGTACTAAAAAAATTGTTAGTCCGATTAAATAATTAGGATAAAGAAGCCCTAAATTTTCTAATACTCTTTTTGAAATTATTATGTATAAATCAATGTCTTTATATTGGTCTATAGTGCCAAAATTCCAATTTCTCATAGTAGAACCTTTTAGCCAAATTGTAAATTTGGATGAATTTTTTACAATCTCCTCAACTACCAACCAAATCAAAATAGGAACAACTGTTGTAAGATAAAAAAATATTTGGTCCCTTTTCAAAAAAAAATTTAAACGTTTATTTGAATTTTTGCTGTAGTCAACTAAAAAGACCAAGAAAAAATACACTAAACCAGTTGTTATTTTCGACAATAAAGAAAGTGATAAAAATATTGCAGAATATTTTTTATTTCTATCATTGAAATATTTCAGAGCAGCAAATCCGAAAATATGAGGTATAAATTCAATCATAAAAGTATTTGAATATTGATAGAAAAGTGGATGAAATGTAAATACGATTAACAAATAATTTCCAAATTTGTCGTTTTGAGTTTTACTTAACACGTAAAAATATACTGTTAAACCAAAAATTATAAAAATGATCCAAGACAGTGGTCTCAAAGCAAATATTTCAGAAACACCAAATTTTTGTAGAATAGATGACAGAATTTGTAAAAATGGAAATTCAAATGGTGCATTTGTCGATAAACCTATATGTGGCAGAGGGTTAAGTACAGAAATATTGTTATCAGCCATGTATCTTGAAGATATAGCATTTTGAGTCTGCCTGAAAGCATGACTATAAATAAGTGGGGCCTTAAAACTTTGGAAATTTAAAACAAAAGTTGCTAAAACAAAGTACAAAGCTGACTGAATTTTTAAATTTATATTAAAACGATTAACAATAAAGAAAAGAATTGCAAGGGTAAAAATTAAAAATAAATCTAGATTTTTATATATAAATAGGAAAAAAATAGTAAAGAACAGATATAAAAATTCTATTTCGTACTTTTCAATTCTTTTCATTTTCAATTATTGCCTTAATTTATTCTAAATGAGGAATATAAACCTTACATAATAACCAATGTCAACAGTATAATTAAAAACGTTAGACATAATCTGTGAGAAACAAATATAACATATTTTTAAAATATATAATTTCAACAATATCAATTTTTGTGTTTATATATTTGATAAGTAAAAATATATCTGAGTTTCAAAAATTAAATATTCAATTATCTTATTTTTCAATTTTCATAATTGTCTTTATATTCAGACACTTTTTTCTGACATACATAGAGTGGAAAATGATTTCGAAACTAAATATAAAAATAGCTTTTAGTGAATACCTGGTTGAAAATAATCTAGCTAATCTAATAAACCTTACTTCTCCTCTAAAAATTGGCGCAGGGAAAAAACTTTTATATTTAAAAGAAAAATATAATATACAAGCAAAAGATTACTTCTCTATTTTTACAACTTTAAATATCCATTTAGCATTATTATTTTTTTCATTTTTTTTTATAGGATTAATTTTTATAAATATTCTTGATGTTCAATTTTTATTTTTATTCTTTGTAATCTTTGGTTTATTAATTTACATTTTAAAAAAATTTGAAAGTAATAAATTTTTTAAATTTATCATAATTAAAGATTATTTTTCAAGCAAAAATTTGAATATTTTTTGGTTTTTTACTTTTCTACTGATAGTTTCCATCACTTTAGGCATTTTTCAAACATATTTTTTAATTCTTTCAATATTTCAATTTGAAAACTTGATAGGATCCTTGTTTATCAACTCTGCATCTTTTTTTGCAAATATAATTCAACTTTCCCCTGGTAATGTAGGGTTTCTTGAGTTGGTTTTTTTGAGTATTGATGAAATTATAAATTTATCCGCAAGCCAAATAATCATTTATTCTGCCATCAATAGGGTTGCTTCAATATTTATTTTTTTGGTTTTAAGTATTAAAAAAAATTCTTAATCTACTTTTTAATGTATACCAGTAGAATTTTAATTGCTATTTTTAAGAAAATACATTTCCTTAAATGAGATAATTATTCTCAGATGAATAAACAAAAATTATATTTTATAACTTATGGGTCTAATGATTTTCGTATTGCAAAGAGGCATCTTTTAAAATTAGCAAATGATTCAGGTTTATTTGAAAATTCTGTGGGGTTTGGAGTAAAGGATTTATCTAAAGAATTCCAAAATAAATTCAACGAAATACTCGCATTTAAAAGAGGGGGTGGTTATTGGATTTGGAAACATGAAATAATAAATAGTTTTCTAAATCAAATTGATTATGGTGATATTGTTATTTACTCGGATGCAGGATCAACATTTAATATTAGAGGCGTAAAAAGACTATTCGAATATATCGAGATGTTAAATGATTCCGATTATGGAGCTTTCATAATAGACAACGAAAGTCAAAATCTAGAATATCAATGGACAATTAATGAATTGTTTAAATATTTTAAAATAGAGAAAAATTCAAGTGAGTACTCATCTGTGCAAAAAGAAGCTACTCATTTAATATTCAAAAAGAATGATCATTCAATGACTTTTTTAAATAAATATAAAAAGGTTCTTGATTATGACCCTTGGTTAATAACGGATAAATATAATCAAGAAAACCAAATTAATAACTTTGTTGAAAATAGGTGGGATCAGAGTATTTTTAGTCTCCTTGGAAAAACTTTAGGTTGTGTTTCAATAAAAAATGAAACTCATTTTAAATCAAAACCTAAAGAACAATATGATTATCCATTTTTGGCTGTAAGAAAACATGGACATGGTTTAAAAGATTCTGCAAAATTTCTTATTAATTATAAAAAACAATATGATAAACCTGCTTATTTTGAAGATATAAACAATGTATAAACAATCTGTATTAAATAGATTGAGTAGAAGAGATTTTTACTTAAGTTATACAGCATTTTTAATAGTTGTTAAAAATCGTATAAAACTTTTTAAGTTAGGAAAATTTATTGACATAGACGAAGTCAATAAATCAGATGATATGTATGGTGTTTGGAAAAATGTTAATAATCTGAATAAGTTTCTAGGATTCCGTCTTACAAATATTGACCTTATACAGTTTCTATCTACATTGCTATCTCAAAAGGTTGTTTACACAGAAATAGGTGTCTCTGTATTAAAAAACTTTTACTTAATGGCAAATTTTTTAAATAAATCTAAATTATATGCATTTGATATTAACGATATATATAAACCCATGGAAAAAAAATTAAAATTCATAAATAAGTCTGGAATAAAAACAAAATATCTTTTGGATAGCAATGAAATAATTTATTTTAAAGGGAATGTTTTTTCTTCAGATGACTTGATATCTTTTTCTGATGAGTTTAAAAAAAAGACAAATTTAATTTATTCAGATGCCGACCACACAGAGAAAGGTTTAATGTTTGAATATGAATATTTTTATAAATTAGTCTTAGATGAAGAGTTTATTTTATACTTTGATGACATAAACTCAAAAACGATGCCCGGCTTTCTGAAAATTTTAGAAAAAATTAGAACAGAAAGACCATCCAGTAATATTAGTGGTTATACGTTCTGGATAAATGGCTGGATGGGGAAAAATGAAAATCAGCATAGAAATGGAATTATAAGTACTATCAATATCTCTCGTGAATTGAAAAAAAATAAAATTAAGTTAAAAAACTTTAAAATAATTTAGTTTTTAATTTCTATATTTTTATACCTAACCTTCCAGTAAAATCTGATTGAGCAAAAAATGGCCTTCTAGGAGTGTCTGGTCTTAAAAAATAATTATCGACAGCTTCTCTTGCACCATCCCAATATCCATAATCATCGATAAGAAGCACTCCACCAATTTCAAGTTTTGGATACAATACTTCTAGCTCAATCATGGTTGAATCATACCAATCAGTATCAAGTCTTAAAACAGAAATTTTTTCAGGTAAATTCGATTTAATTTTTAAAGTATCTTCTACTTTTCCTTTTATAAAATTTATATTTTCAAGAGATAAACCTGCTTTTGTAAAATTTTCTTTAACCTCATCTAGAGAGGCATAACACCATGAATTAAAATTTAATTCTTGGTGTTTGTTAAAAATACTTGTTGACGAATCACCAAGAAATACTGATTTATCAACACTATCATCAGGTTCGCTCATTCCTGTAAAAGTATCATAAATGTAAAAATTTCTATTAATAAAATATTTCTTACATGCAAGTGATGCCGCTATCGCATTACCGCCTCTCCATGTTCCACACTCCACAAATGAACCCTGAATGTTATTACTCTCAACATGTTTAACTGCTAGGACAGTATCTGTCAATCTAGCCGGAGATACCATTGTTAAATCATTTTTTAGTACATACTTAATCGCGTTTACATCGTCTTCATTTAATTCTGGTCGTTTTTCTAGAAATTTATTTCTTTTTATTTCTTCAGTTCTTTCTAGATTCAAATATTCATAGCTCAGTTGTTTGTTATCATATTTAGTTTTTAAAATTTCGTAATTAAATGATTCAAAAATTTTTTTAATTATTTTCTTAAAAAACTGCATTATCTAAATTAATCTAACAGGTTTGAGTAATAGCTTGAATCAATTGGAATAATAGCTATGTAATTAAATTTTAAATCTTTTTTATTAACACTGTAATTTCCTGAATAGCAATCTCGTTTTTCAAAACAAAATACATTCTTCGACACTTCCCCAATAGGCTTGTAACCATAAGTATCTCTTTTTTCATATTCCCCAACCGTGTATTGTTGATTGTCAGAAAGTACACTAAGTGGATTCATAAAAAAATTCTTATAATCATTTAGATTATTAATTAATGCCAATGAGATAAATATCAATACAATAAAAATCCCTATATTCCCTTTATTCATTCTTAAGAAATAATCTAAATTTATTATTAAAAATATTCCAATAAAGAAAAAAGAAGAAAATCTGTACTGTGGTAAGTAGTAAAACCAAAATAATAGTAATGCAATACAAGAAGAAATATTTATTAGATTGTTTCTTTTGAAATTTTTTGAGTCCACGTTTTTTAATAAATATTTTTTTAAGCCAAAAAATAGAAGCAATGTTATAAAAAAATTAATAATAGGGTATAAATTAAACTGAAAAAATGATTTAGAAATCCATTCAGTATTATTAATCGAATTTATTCCGGAAATATTTGGGTCTCTATAACTGTCTAAAACTGCATAACTAATATATTTAGCCTGATCTTTAAAAAACCAGCTCGAATCAAAACAGGTCAAGTAAATAGGAAAAATAACGCAAGATGTGTTGATAAAACTTTTAATAAGCCAAGCAAAAAGCAACAACAAAGGAAATATTTGATTTTTTCTGTAGCCTTTGAATTTTATAATTTTATACATTAACAATGGAAATAGTAAAAAAGCAAAAAATCGAAGTTGAGAAATAAAAATTAATAATACAATCAAAAATAATGACTCAGAACTGCTTAGCGTCTTTTTATTAAAATTGATATATAAAAAAAATATTAGAAATAAGATCAATAAAATTGAAACTGTGTAATCAAATTTGTTGATTTCTTGTAATGCAATAAATCCATTTCTGCCCCCTCCAAAACCAAAATTGTCCAAAATACCAAAAATAGAAATAGAAAAAGCCAAGTTTTTATAAAAATTAATATTAGAAAATACAAATGAAATTAAAAGAGAAAAAAAGAAAAATATAAAAAGTAAGTTAAATATATGAGATCCTTTAATGTTAAAAATATTTAATAATGTCATTAAATATTCACTGACTGATACATAACCAAGGTATGGATTTAAATTAGATATACCAAAAACAATTTTTTCAGAATATATCCAGCTCTGAGTTGAGAGGTGATATAAAAAGCTGTCTTTACTTAAAGAAATATCATAAAAAGATATAAACAAAATTGAAGCAGAAGAAAAATTTAAAAGCAAGTACTTGTAATCTTTTATTTTTTTTATCTTTAAAAAGTTAATAAACAATATTATAAAAAAACAGAAACCTAGATTAATTTTATTTAATCCATAAAAAAAATTCATTACAAACAAAAATTGCGATGAAATGTATATTCCAATAAAAATATAGAAGCTTTCAATTTTTAAATCAAAAATATAATTGTATGATTTTTGGAACAATATTTCTAAACATAAAACTGAAGCTCTTCCAAGTAAGTAAAAAAAAGAAAAAGAAGCAATATATAGAACTAGTAGATTTTCCATTACTTTTACATTTGTCCCATCTAAATAATTATTTTAAAATTTTATATCACCACTCATATAATTCATCTTCATTAGATTTAAATTTACCAATTTTCCTCAGGATAACCAATAAAATGTAGTTGAGCGTGATAAAAGGTTTTTTCAGAAAGTATTTTAAAATACTATATTCATCGATGCAGTTTCGAACACCATCAATGAATTCATCTGGGTATTTTATCATTAAGTTATTGTAAAAATATAAATTATATTTTGCTATTCGCCAGTTCGTATGTTCACCTTTTAAGGTTGAGGTAAATTGTATCCTTGGAAATCTTTTGACTTTTCTCACAAGGCCGTTGCTCTGAAGATGGCTTAAGAAGGTAGTTTCACAATTATTAAATGCAGGAACATTATTTAAAGAATCTTTTGAATCAATAAACGAACATATATTAAAAAATTCTGTTGCATAAGATGATGGAAATATTGCGTGCCTATCACACAATCCAAAAAAGTCTTCTCCTTCAGGAATATATATATAGGGGTCTTGAATTCTTGGGTGTTTACTTAAATAGAACTGATCGAATCGAGTATAAATAATATATTTGTATTCATTTATTACATCAAGATATTCTTCTTTAATCATATCTTTAAAAACAAAATGTATTAATCCAGATGAATATAGCCCTGTTTCAATTCCAGTTTCAAAATATTCTTTCCAGTTTCCAGAAAATCTTTTTTCATAATAAGAATTGAAATCTTCTGGTTCATCAAAAATCCATTTGTGCTTAGCTCTGCTGTATAATGATATTTTCTTATCCCAATCCTCGCTCCAAAACATTGCAAGATCAGCATCAAGTTCATCTAAAACATTTTTATACAAAGATTTCCAAGTAGCCTCACCACCACGCGGTGAACCAGCAAGTATTACTAAATAATCTTTTAAAGTAGTTTTTTCAATCACAACCTAATATTAAATATCACATTTTGATAAATAGCTTAAACTTACTTTTTCTCCTCTTAGTAAAACTGACTCCTCAAAAATATTGGTACAATCAAATTCTTTGATTAGATTGTTACACGAATCAAAAGATTTCCTAGGTCTATGAAGAGTTGCTACATAAATTGAACCATATTTACTTTTATCAAAATCTCTAATAGGAATAATATTATTTTTTTGAGAATCTAGATACAATCCGAATACATGCTCTGGCCTACATATAAGAATATCTTCGTCTTTAAAATTATCATCAATACTTTTAGCTAAATTCTTTCCTGAAAGACCTTGAAAATCTGTATACCAATTGCCACATCCATCAATGTTTTCAGCACAATAATAAGAAATTTCATCTTTAGTGCTTAACTCATTTAAGTATGTATAAGTGTAGCTTTGTAAACCATAAAAATTATATGCTGTGTACGATAAAAACAATAGGATAGCTATATTTTTATACAAGAGCTTTAAATTATCAAACCTAATTAATATTTCTAGACAACTACCAACAATAAACGGGTACAAAAATAAGTATTGCCTATCGCCGTCATATGCAGTTGGAGAAAATATTTGAAATAAAATTAGAAAAAATATGATAAATAAAAAGTTTCCTTTAACAAGTTGAGAAATATTTTTATAATTTTTCAAAATAAATATAAACGCTACAGAAAATAGTATTATGTAAAAAATTGGAAGTCTGTAAAAAAACCATTTAAGTAAATAAGTAATGTCTATCTTTTGAGAAAAATAAAATTCACCATTTGTAAGCGTATAATCACTCCATTTATGAAAAAATTGGAATTTAAAAGTTTCAACTAGCCAAACATGAGGTTGACGCCATGATGAAGGGCTGAGAATTAGCGTTGAGAAAATTGTGTATAAAAACAGTAGTGCATTTTCTTTATAAAATTTTTTCTCCTTAATGAAATTTTTGTTGGATAAGCTATTTACTATTAAAACAATTAGAGCAAGCATTGCTAGCCCACTGATACGTGACAAAATAACAAATGTAAATGAAATAACTACATAAATAAATTTCTTATCTTTTGCAACATAGAAGTAATAGCAAAGATAAGCAATATACAAATGTAGCGCAAATGGTATATCTTTAATATTGAAAAATAATTGTCCATTAATTGATGGTATTAAAACTAATAAAAGAATAAACATTGCAGAAGTAGAATTGCTATATTTTTTAGAAAGTAGTCTAAAGATTATTTCTAAAAGCAATATAAAGTAAATAACTAAAAAAATATAAATAAATGTATAAATTACATCATCGGAATTTAAGAAACTAAAATTCTCAATTAGATTCTTACCAAAAATTATATTTACAGAATGGCCAAAAATGTAACTTAATACAGGGAGTACTTGCCCATAAAACTCTATTTCGTTATAAGAAGTTAATGCAGAGCTAAAAGGATTAGTGAATAAAAGCAATATTTTGTTCAATACAATACCTGATCCAAATCTAAATCCAGCTATGTCATAAGAAGCTCCAGTATTTATAGAATTAAAAAGACCCTGAAAAAATAAAAAAATATAAATTAAAAACCTTATATGTTGAATATATTTTTTTCTATTTTCTTTTTTATACATATTTAATGAACTATATTTTAGAATATCTTGATTTACAATCTTAAATATTGAAATTAATCAACTAGGCTTTCTTAATATCCAAATATAAGTTGGAATTATGAAGTAAAACTTTTGTGCGACAAAGTTCAATATGCGGTATTTGAGCGACCCTTCAGTAATCATTTCATTTGCTGAATACTTACTTGGATACTTTATTACCTCCAATGTGTAATCGTGAATTTCAAAATTTTTAACTAATTTTTTTAAGTTTCTTAAAGACATTAGATTTTCATAATAATATTTTTCCTTTTTGAAAATACTTAAATAAACATTCGCAATCTTTTTAGGCAAATAGGATAAAAAAGGAAGATTGTAATGTGGCTCTATTACTTTGTATCTATTTCCAGCAGCGAAATAACAAACACCTCCACGCTTAAGTAATTCATATATTTTATTAAATAAAAGCTCAGCAGAGGGAACATGTTCATATATATGTGAGCACGTAATAACATCGATTGAATCTTTTCTTAAGTCAAGTTCTTCTAGTGGGGAATCAATATATTTTATATTTTCTCCGCTGTAGTTTTTTTCAGCAAACTGAACTGCTTCTGTGTCTAAATCTATTCCTAATACTGTTTTAAAATAGTCACTATATTCCTTGGTCATAATGCCAGTTGAACACCCTATGTCTAATAGGTTATAGTCTTTTAAATCGTCTAAAAAATCTTCTAAAACTTTAATAGTTTTTTGTGCTTTATTTATTCTTTCATCTACATCGTATAGCGCTGAATGGTTTGCAGCTAGATTGTATTGATATTCATTTTGCATAATATTTTTTAATATTAACAATAATTTTTTAAGTTTTTTTTTTATTATTTAATTAATTTTCAAATTTTTACAAACAACTACTATGAAATTGTGAACTATTTATTAATTCATGATGGTCCAGTACCAAAGCATATAAAATATTGTGTAAATCAAATAGTTAAAATAGATGAAAATTCAAAAGTTTATCTTGGTATCAACTCAAATGATTATTTTGAAAATGCTGAAATAATTAATTTAGATAAAGCTATGTCTGAGAGAACAAAGGAAATTATTAAACTAAATATATTTTCTACTGAAGATAATCGACTATGGATAACCTCATTACTGCGTTTATTTTATTTAAGTGATGTTGCAAATTACTTAAATATTGATAAATTTGTACATTTTGACAACGATGTTTTAATCTTTAAAAAATTTGATGATATAAAGGAGGAATTTGACTATTCAAAATTTAATATCACACCCTTATCTGAAGATATGTTAATTTTTGGATATTCTTTTATACCTAAATTAAAAATTTATGACCAAATTCTTGATAAAGTTTACGGATATTTAATTAACCAAGATTTAGAAAATTTAGTCAATTTAAAAAGCAAGGAATTAAATGAAATGAAGCTCTTGCACTTAATTTATGAAGAAAATGAAGAGGAATTTAATTTACTAAATGTGCTTCCAAACTCATCAAAATATTTATTTGACCCTGCATCTTACGGACAGTATTTAACTGGAACAAAAGATAAATTTACTAAAAAGTTTATCGATGAAAATCATGTTGCTGGGCAAGCAATAAAGAATGAACAATTTTTTCCATACTTTTATAAAAAATATCCTGAATTGCTTTATAAAAATAAAAAATATGAATTAATAAACCTACATATTCATTCTAAAAAATTAAATAAGTATAAAACTTAAGATCTAATTTTTTTACTTATTTTGAATTTATTTTGATGTGAAAGATGGGTGTATTTTATATTTTTTAATATAGTTATTTGAACTTCCATGTAATTTAATACACTTCCAAGTACCGGAAGATCGCCCCACCTGTCGAGTAGTTGTTTATTATTTTCTGCAATAATTTTTAGAGTAGCGTTCAATTCACTGTCTTTCCAGAAATCTAATTTTGTAATGTAAAAATTTGTATATGGAAACTTATGGTTATAAAAAGATTGATTATTATTATTAAATATTTTCTGCAATTCATCTGGTAGGGAATTGTTTGTATGAGTGTGTGTTTCATTAGTTAAATTTGCTGTTCCAAAAACAAAATTTGAATTAATATTATCAAAATAATTACTATCAAATCTTTTTATTAATACATCTTCATCTATACGTATTAAGTAATCGTAGTTGTCAACATAGCTCCAAATATGAAAAAAATTAAATTTACACATTAGCCTGTAGCCAATACCAAATCTTTCTAAATCAGGGATATTAGCTAAAATTTCTTTTTTATAATCGAAATCTTTTGAAACATCTATAAAATTATATTTGTCAGGTGATTTTTTGTTAATGTAATTTTGGTGATCTAAAGAAATATTACCTTCATGAAAAAGAATTAAGTCAATAGTGTAATTAACTTTAGATGTAATATTTTTATAAATATACTTATTGCGTTTTAATAAACTCCTATATCCTGACTTGTTAGGGTACCCCCTAACTAAAGCTGCAATAACTATTTTCATTTCACAATTTACTTTAACACTTTCCCAGCTTCAAATTCATACTGAATTAATTTGAGTAAGTTTATTTAAGACTAGATTTTTTTTAAAACAACAGCGTAGTCATGAAAAATAATTTCAAATAAGTTTGTGTTATCCTCTAAAAACTCTAAAACTAATCTTCCTTTTCCTGGGGTAAAGTTGTATTTATTTTCTTTTAACAGTCTAAACTTATCAAAACTGGTTGGTGTGTCATCTATTGCAATATAAGATCCTTTTTTCATATATTCGTATATATTAACGAATTCTTGAAAGCCATGATTTTGAGATGGTGCTGGATTTTCAACATCAAGATCAAAACTGTCTAGATAAACTATATCTAAATTTTTAATGTATTGTTTATCTAGATTTTTTATAAACTCGACTGAGTCGCCAGTATGAAACTTAACATTGTCACTTTCTAAATATTTATGCTTAAATTTGATGTCTGGATTTAAATCTACTGTATCTAAATGACCCCCAAACAAATTTACATAGTTAGCAAACAAAACTGAACTTTTTGTTCCATGAGCAGAGCTACCAGTTTCCAGAATTTCTAAACTACTTCCCGATCCAAGATCCAACAATATTTTGAACATTTCTTTATTAATGTGTTCGTTTGAACTAAAAGTATTAAAGTGGAATTCTAACAATTTATCTACAGTTGAAATATTTTTCAATTTTTTTGATAAATATTTAATATTATTAATTTTCTTCTCAAGTTTTTTAATTTTGTGTTGGTTAATTTTTTTATTTATAAATTTCAAATACTTAAATGGATTTAAATATTTAGTCATATTTGTAGAATAGTACTTTGAAAAGCATTAATTTACATTTATAAATTGTCCCAAAACAGATTCTTATTAAGCTTTTTCTCAGTGATTAAAGTCCTCAGTACTTTAATACGATTTTCTTTACCAGTAGGATTATAGTTTTTGAAATTTAGCACTAAGTCTTTTATTCCATTTTCAAGATCATAAGAAATTATGAAATTAGGGAAATAATCATTCAATTTTTCAAAATTTAATTGATAAGATCTTTGATCAGTATCCTTCTGCCCAAAATTAATATCATCAATGTTCAAAATCGTACCGACTGTTAGTGCAATTTCTTTTATAGAAAAATTCATATCTTCACTACCCACATTAAAAATTTGTTTGTCTAAATTTCTAGAATCTAATATACACTCATAAATTATTTTGCAAATATCGTGTATATGTACAATGGGTCGCTTTGGAGTTCCATCAGATAAAAGGTTAATGCTTTGGTTAAAATAGCCATTGTAAGTTAAATCATTAACAACCAGATCTAACCTGAGATTACTTGAAAATCCAAAAGCAGTAGAATTTCTTAAAATTATTGTTTCAAATGAAAATTCATTATTTATTATGTAAGTTTCATTTGCAACTTTTGCTCTAGAGTATTCTGTTAATGGATTTACCTCTGAAGTTTCATTCATAATTTCATCTGAAAATCCATAAACACTAGCTGATGACATATATATAAATTTTTTTACATCTGACTTATCAGCTAATTTTAGTAAATTGATAGTTCCGTCATTATTTATCTTTTTTGTTATATTTTTATTCAAATCACCTAAGGGATCATTTGAAAGTTCGCCCATGTGTATAATTACTTCTATATTTTTTAAATCTTTTTTTTCTATTTGTCGAACATCTTTGTATGTTATGTTATCTAAATCATTTATGTTATTTTGAAAGTAGTTAGTATCTATTACATGAATTTGAAACTTATCTTTATAGTTGTCAATGAAATAACTTCCAATATATCCAAGTCCACCGGTTACTAAAATTTTTTGCATAAATTACCAAATTTTATTTCATTTTATATTACTTTACCCCATGTCTATTAATATCCACCGTAACTAAAACCTATATGGAAAGTGAGAAAGATATGAAGAATAGTTGTGAAAATAAAGAAAAATAAAATAAATTATTAAGGTTTTATAAACTATATTACTTCTACTTTTTAATCTAATTAAAAATATTGTAGAAGATATCAACAACAAATTAAAAAGCTGTGCCATATATACAGCTTTGTTTGTATCTCCAGTTGGAAGGGCTGGATAGTTAATTAAAAACCATAAATATCCAAAAAAAGTAATACTTACAGATAAGAAAATATACTTAACAAAAATACTGGATTTATAATATTTCAAAACTTTAAATAATGAAAGCAATATAAATATAGTCGCAAAAAGAGAGAGTATATTGACTCTTGCTAAGTAATCTCCAATATATAGTTGGTTTCTACCTAGCTCAAGCTTTCTACTTGTGAAGGAAAAATAACCCCAGTAGTCTCCCCAATAGTCTGAATATAAAATAGAAAAAAATTGATTACTAAAATTTGGCCTTATTGGTTTTGTGAAAACCAAATATAAATCTTCTAAAGTTGGAATATAAAAATTTAAAGGTTGGTTAGATAAATTAAAACCAACAGGGTCTTTGTTAAAAGCTGTAAATGTTCCATACCTGATGAATAGTGAAAAATAATACCAGGAAGATACTATAAACCCTAAAAGAAAAGAGCTCGTTACAAACTTTGTATAATTTATTTTTTGTGAGATTGGAACATAGAAATAGATAATAAAAAAAGCAGGAAATAACAAAAAAGCCCACTGCCTACTTAATGCAAGCAATCCTATAATTACACCAAACTTAATTATTCTTGATAAAGTAGGAGCAAAATTATCTTCTTCTGCTTCCAGGAAAATTAAAAGCAAAAAACTTAAAAAAAACAAAATATAAGGCTCTCCCCTGATTTGAACAATAGTTTTGTAATTAACTGCAGTGAGTGATGCTAACAAAAGAAATTCTAATTTTATATTTTCTTTTTTATTAAAAAAAAGCTTTATAGTTTTAAAGTTAATAAAAAGTGTTGCAAGATACAAAAGAAGCTGAGCAATTTGGGTAGCGATCGAATAAATAGGTCTACAATCATCAATTAATGTATCGGACTCAATTATATTTCTACATAAAACCTGAACAAAAGAAGGAATCAAATATCCTAAAGGGGGGTTAAAAAATTCTCTTGAATTTTCAACATTTGGTAAGTTAATTTCTCGAGGTAAATACCTTGAAAAATGATCAACATATTCATAATGCCCCTCTGCATCATACCCTTCAATAGGGTCATAATGGAATATATTAAAAATACAAATAAAAACCAGTGATAAAATAAGAATATTAGATAATAAACTATAGTTTTTATTGATCACTTTTGTTTTGAAATTCTAATCATGCTTATATCATTGTAATAAAGGAGGTTTTTATTTCGCTGACTATAATTGTACCTTTTTTCAATGAAGAAAAATATTTACAAAAATCTGTAAAAAGAGTCTTAGAAATAGATTGTTATGATGAGATAATTTTATTTGATGACTGCTCTACAGATAAAAGTTACCAAATAGCAACCGAGTTAAAAAATTCATATCAAAATATAAGGCTTTACCAACATAAGAAAAATACTGGAAAAGGTAGTTGCGTTATATCAGCTAAAAAATTTGTTAATACATCTCATGTAATTGTTCACGATGCAGATCTAGAGTATGATCCAGAAGATATCAAAAAATTATATAACGAGTCATTAAAATACCCCAAAGATTTAATCTTAGGTTCTAGAACTATTGGAAATATAAAAAGATTCAAAAAATATAAAGGTCTTGTGATTATTAATAAAATTTTTACTTCATTATTTTCACTCTTAAACTCTTATAAGGTTTCTGATATTGCAAGTTGCTATATGTTAATGCCAACACTATTTTTGAAAGATTACATATATGAAGAAAGAGGTTTTGGTATTGAAGTTGAAATATTATCAAAATTTTTAAAAACTAATAATAAAATTGTTGAAATACCTATTAACTATTCGGCCAGAAGTTACTCCCAAGGAAAGAAGATTAAAGTAAAAGATGGATTAAATATCTTTATTAAAATTTTTAAATATCGAAAAAGAAAATAATTAAGTTTTAAAATACAAACTTTTATTTGCTTCTTTAAATTTAGAAAAACCTGAAAGTGGAACTGGAACTTTGTCAATAAAATCGTCAACTCTGTAGTCATCAAGAAATTTAAATTCTACAATCTTTAATTTAAAAGGTATTCTTTTATTATTTAAATCACGAAATGAATGTGAAGAAAAAATTATCTCAGAATCAATAGTCATTCTAAATGTTTTTGATTCAAAATAATCTCTTTTATATTTTGTAAATAAACTTGGATATAATACTTTTCCAGAATAAGCAAAGGGTGTAACATCTTTTAGGCTTTTAAAATTTGTTTTATGTCGTTTTTTATATTTTCCATCAAAAGAGTTAAATTTAATTTCTTTGTATAGGATATCTTCATTATTGTACTTTCTGAATCTAACAGTTTTAGTATCAACATCATAAAGTTCTTTTTCTTTATACAGAGAAAAATCTAAAGTATCAAAATATAAACTTTCTATGAGCCTTCTAGAAAATATTTGTTTAAGATCATTCCCAAAAAATTTGAATATTTCATTCAACTCTCTTGAAGTACATAAAGATTTATATTCTATTCGTTTTTCAGTTTTCAAATATTGAGCCATCTTGAATATAAATACTTTCTATATCACATGTTAAATTACTTAAATTAATAATGGGTGGGCCAAACTCCTGCTTTTTTCTATAGGCAGCAATACAAAATTTTGAGGATGTGATATTTGCAAAATTAATTTTTGTTTTTGAGCTATCTTTTACAGCTATCGCATAATTTGTTTTTTTAATATTTACAAAATCAGAATTAAATACAGTTTTCTCACCAATAGAAATTCCTTTGTCTTGACAATCTGATAAATTTATTTCATTTATGTAATATTTTCCAAAAGAAAAATCTGCACAATCATTTCCAGCATTAGTGACTGTAAGTTTATTTATCTTTAATTCAGAAAAATCTAAATCAAGTCCGTCACTCAAAGAGTTTTGAATTTTTATTGATTCAATATTTCCGGAAGAATTAACTATATTTAGCGCATCTTCACAATTTGTATTTAGAGTGTTTATTTCTATGTTTTTTAGTTTTAATCCATAGAATGTCAAGCATCCTGTGTGAGTAATATCATCAAAAACCTTTTCTGGTTCCAATCTGTTGCCAATAAGATTTATTTTCCAATCATTAAATAAACCTGATCCATGAATGTAAAATTGATTTGCACCATTGTGCTGCAAGTCAATTTTTTTATTATTTATGTCAATCTTTACTGTATCAACATCTTCAAATGATATGTAAATTGTTCCCTCATCATTTAAAGATATGCTATTAACAAAGTTTTCATTTTTGTAATGTAAATTATTTCCCATAAATATAGAGTCTTCATCAATAAAACTTGGATCTGATCTTAAAATTTCACGAAATTCATTTATAGAGTTTTTATAACTTGATTGGGTGGAAAATTTTTCACAAATATAATTTTTAAATTCAATACATGTCTCAAGAGTGTTATTAATTGGATTTGTATACACAAAACTATAGTTTTTTGAATTAAATTCATCAAAAATCTTTTCAGGAGTTTCGGGTTTATTATTATTTAATCGCAGTTCTGATAATTTTTCTAAATTGTAAATGTAGGTATCCAACTTTTCTTCATAAACATTTGGATCGTTTAACAAGCCTAATGAGTAAACTGTATCGATTATTTTTTGTTTATTAATTTTATTTGAATCTAAAATAGCCTTTGCTGCTTTTCCAATTTCGTCAAGTGTAATGTAGTCATTGGATGATTTATCATCATTGTTAGGAGTAAAATCTACTTCAAATCCATTTTCATATTTTTGAGAGAAACTTGGCATACCATCGTAATAGATTGGATAGTATTCTTGATTAAAATAGTTATAGTAAAATTTTCTATTATGAAGAACTAACGCGTGCCAGGCATCTGCTGCAAGCAAAGCGGCATCGTATTTATAAAACTGCAAGGGGTTTTTTGATATATAACTATAGTTTGTATTTAACCAACTTAAATCATTAATTAATAAAGCATTCAAACCACTCATTGCATTTAAAGATAGATGGAAATTAAATTTATTTCTCGATGCCCAATTTGTATTTACTACCTTTGAAAATATAAGATTCCTTTCCTGATTCTCTGTAAGATCTTTTTTGGCATATCTATTCTCGAAAATAATATTTTCCTGAATTCCAAGTAGTGTTGATTCTGGTAAGCCAAAACCCTCTATAAGCTCTTTCCTAACTTTTTCCTGAAATATATACTTAGTTTCAACTTGATTATTAAATTTAACATTGGTTATAAATGTTCTTGGAGTAATAAATCCTAAATCGCGTAAAATAGCAGTCATCAAAACTTCGTCTTCACCATTTTTGGTTTTAGGTAAAAAAAGTTTAAAGTTTGTTACACCTAAAATATTTCCACTTAAAAGTTTTACATCTAATGAACTGTTTAGCGATGACATATCAACATGGTCTTGAAAATCTCCACTTATCCTTACTTCACCTTGAAACTTGCATTCAAATGTTTCAGTCAAAACTACTATTTCAGATGAAAAATATTTCTTTGAATCAGGGTTTATAATGTTTACATCGTTGAGTGTTGATAAAAATAAATTTTTATACCAATCTTGTGGTTGAAAAGTTCTTATATTTATTTCATTAATTTTAATATTTTCTACTTCATAAAAATTTATACCCTCACAATACGGTTCTATTGAGTCACTAATATCATTTTTAGTCTCAGCATCAGCTTGGTATGAATTGTTATCTAAAAAGTTTGCGAATTGTAAAAATGAAATAAAAAAAAATATTCCAAATAGTGGCAAAGAAATTCTTAAGTATTTATTCAATCTATTGAGAAAGATATTAAATCATTTTTATCTAATTCTTCAATTATTAAATTTAAATATTCTTTGTTTGGAGATTGAAAAATATATAGGAAATTTTTATTTTCGTCCATTGAAAAATGGACAATATTGTCATATTGATTGGAAATTTCTTTTTTTAATCTTAGATTTAATGTAAATTTTTCACCTGTACCAGATAGGTAATTTGTAGCCTTGTCCTTACCGGTAAAGTATGTATAGCAAAAAATCCCAATTAACAACATTGTAATAAATAAAACAAAGGTTATAGCTAGGCTTAAAGAGACATTTGCAACAATTCCAAGTGTAATAAGCAAAAAGTAATGAATTAATTCAACAGGGTTTTTAACAGGAGTTCTAAATCTTACAATTGACAGTGCACCAACCATCCCAAGAGATAAAGCAATGTCATTTGATATTACATTTGTAATGATAAATCCTGTTGGAGGCAATAAAGCAAAGACTATTAGTTTGTCTTCTGTTTTTAAAAAATCTAGTTTATTCAAAATAATAAAAATTGATCTAATATAAAGTCCAATAATTGACGTAAAAACTAACTTAAAAATAACAAGTGTTTCAATAATAAATGAAAAGCCAAAGAGATCTACAATCATAGACATTATTATAATAAAATAAAGTAAAATGAGATTTGTAAAAAAATATAAATTACCTTTTATTGTTTTTTTTATCACTGTATTTACTATTTTTGGATTTTTATTTAACAATAAAAATTATTTCGCCCTGAACTTTGATAAAGATTTGAGATGTATAAATAAATTTTCTACGTCAAATAAAAAACTAAAATCAGAATATTTCATTATTGGACATGCTTATGGTGCACATAGTTCAACTAACAATGGCTTATCTGATAATTTATTAAAATATTTTCAGGAAAAAGAAGAAAATATTATTCTCACAGGTGATATTGTGAGGGAAAGTTCAATTGAAAACTTATCTATTGTTAAAAAACAGTTAGATTCTAAATTTGAAAACTATTACATATCTGTTGGAAATCATGATTTTGGCGAAAATTATTTTCAAGTATTTGATAATGATCTTTATACTTTTTCAGATAATAATTTAGATTTTGTTGTTGCTAACTTTTCAACACCTGACTGGAAGCCCTCGCCTTTGCATCAAAAAAAAATCAAAGACTTTCTATCATCATCAGAAAACAGCACCATATTACTTTTTACTCATCAGATAATTTGGGCAAAAATGGTAAAACCAGAACCAAAAGTAAATGGATACAATTTATTAGAAACTGAACTAAATGAAAGTATTCTTGATTGGCTTGATCGGAATAATAAAAGATTAATCGTCATTTCTGGAGATTATGGAATGAATGAGGATTTTTATTGTAATTACAATAAAAAAACTAAAAGTATCTTCATAGCAAATGGAATTTATGATAGGGAGGATGACAAGATATTAAAATTGGTTTTAAACGAAGATGGTTTCTATTTCAATATTCTGGAGATTAATAATTAAATTTTCTTATATATCTTTTGATAATTGTTTTGTATAATGTGAAATCTAAATATTTATTATAAGTATCGAAGAATATATTATTCAATAAAAAATATCTAAAACTTGAAGTAATCCTTTGAATTGGCGTTAGCAGTTCAATGTTTACATATAAAGAATCTCCGTAACTTCCTGAATGTATGTTGGGTATAATTTTATTAGTCTTTTTATTTTGTTTAAGAAGAGCAAAATTATTATTACTCATAAAAGCATGCAGATTTTTATATAAAACTTGTCCTACATAACCTTCATAATTGGAAAACTCAACAACTATGATTTTAAAATTTTGAATTTTTTCTTCAAAACCTTTAAGAACTTCCAACTCATAACCCTGTGTGTCTATGACAGCACAATCAATTGTTTTAATTTTTAAATCAGAATACTTTTTTAAATCAATGATCTCAGTTTTAGAAAAGTTTATTTCAGATTTTCTTGGTTGAAGCAGTGAGGTACTTCCAGAGCTAATATTATCAATTCCGTCATCTGCAATATAAATTTTTAATTTTTTATTTTCATTTCCGAGTGCGAACCTATAAATTTCGAAATTTTCTAATTTCCTTATCTTCCTTGATATTTCATCTGCAAATTGTTTTACTGGTTCGACAAAAATTACTTTTTCTAAATGTAGTGATTTATAAAAGTCTACTTCTTCTCCGATGTGACCACCAATATGAATTAGAGATTTAAAATTTGATATTTTTTTTGCTTTATATAGTAAATCAAACATTACAAACTAATTAAATACAATTAATTTTTATTTTAGTGTGTGTTTTTTTGAATTAAATTTTATATGTGGTTATTTGTGACTTAAGCAGAATCGAAATTCTGACTGCTAGTTTTCAGGTAGAAACAAAATATTTAATTAATATGTGATAAATATTTTTTGTAAATTCTTTTCATTTCAGCATCAACATATGTTCTATCTGAGCTATGAGCATTCTTATAGTAAACAAAATCTAATTTGAGGTTATCATCGGACTTTTCTTTTATATTGTATTTATCAGATAATGTTCTATCAAAATTATAAGGCAATGCAAATAAGGACAATAATTTGTTTTTATTATTAATAGATTTTACAAATTCAGCAAAATCTTTTGACTCTTCTATCCAAAAGTCAATCTTAGTTTTTAAATTATAGTCTGAATTATTTACGTATTCGCTTAAAACTGGCTCGTCAAATTGTCGATAATATATAAAATAAACATCTCTGTTTTTTAAAATATTTCTAAATCTTTTTATTTTTTTATTAAAACTTACAATTAACTCATCAAGTTTTGGGTAATGCATAAAATTTAATTCTGGATAATTCTTTGATACATAATGCTGAATGCCAAGATCTTCACTTTGCAGATTAATCTGATCTTTAGCAATTTTTGTTATTAAATTTTTTTGAAATTTCTTATGTACTGTAAATATAAAATCGGATTCTTTTTTAATTCCTACAAAATCATTTTTTATAATATCCTTCACATAAATAAGACCTTTATCTAAATTCCACAAATAGTCAAAAAATTCAGTTGGATAATGTTTGAAATACTTATTTATCAAAAATAATTTGATGTCACAACCACCACCAACTGAAATTAGGTGTTCTTTTTTTAGTAAAAAAGATAAAAAATACTTAAATTTTTTTTTTAATTCCGATAAAGCTTTCATACTTTAAACCTCTATATTATAAAGTGGCCAGAGGCAGAATCGAACTGCCGACCCCTTGTTTTTCAGACA
>CETE01016973.1_pt1 | contig 62249 bp, 61 predicted proteins | sample 531241 | NCBI WGS metagenome assembly CETE01 (sample SAMEA2622336, study PRJEB7988) | marine metagenome | biome: marine biome (ENVO:00000447); feature: deep chlorophyll maximum layer (ENVO:xxxxxxxx); material: "saline water (ENVO:00002010), including plankton (ENVO:xxxxxxxx)" | depth 30 m
CGGTGCTCCTGGGAGTTATTTAGGGAAAGAGAATTATGGAAATGGAAAAAAAGATAGAGAAATTTGGGCTGTTCCAGGTCTAGAAAAATATCACGGTAAAGATCTCTTTTTGACAGAAGCCCTTACAAAAGAAGTTATTAATGCTCTTGATACTCCCGTTAAGATAAAACAACCGTTTTTTTTATATTTTGCTTTATATGGAATTCATACCCCTTTAATGGCAAATGAAAGGTTTATTAGCCCCTATAGAGAAATGGGTTTAGAAGAGCCCGAGGCACGTTATGCATCAATGATTGAAAGCATGGATGAAGCTTTAGGCAAGGTGCTTGATTATCTTAAAGCCAATCAACTTGAGGAGGATACAGTTGTCTTGTTTATATCCGATAATGGAGGTTTGAGTGCCGTTGCACGGGGGGGTGAAAAACACACCCATAACTACCCTTTAAAGAGTGGTAAAGGATCAATTTATGAAGGTGGTATTCGAGTGCCCATGTTGGCATACTGGCCTAACAAAATACTACCAAATTCAGTCAATACTACACCTCTAATTATTGAAGATTTTTTCCCCTCTTTATTGGAAATGGCACAGATTGAAGAAGCTGAATTTCCACAGATAATAGATGGGGAGAGTTTTGTTCCCTTACTATTAAATGAGGGTCTAGAAGCAGCTCCTCGACCTTTATTTTGGCACTACCCAAATGAATGGGGACCAGAAGGGCCAGGTATTGGCAGTTATAGCGCAGTTCGTTTGGGAGATTGGAAATTAATTTATTTCCATGAGCATTTGAGTTTGGAGCTGTATAATCTAAAAGATGATCTCCAAGAATCGAATAATTTATTGGATTCTAATCGTAAAAAAGCACTGGAACTCTCAAAGATTTTAACTATGCATTTACAATCAGTAGAGGCTCAAATGCCAACCGAAAAAATCATGGGAGACGTAGTTCCATGGCCAAATAATCTATTAGATAGTAAAGAATGAATTCCTTATTAAAATCAAAATTTGTTACTCCTTTAATATTTGTTTTAATTCTTGGTTTTGCACCTTTTACTCCAGAACCTCATTTGTTTGGAAAAATCCGTTGGGTTATAGGAGGAGGTTTAGGTATGGCTGCCTTAGATATTTTTGATCTCGTTCTTCACTCAGCGCCATGGATTTGGCTGTTCTATACTTTTGCAAATAGCCTTATGGCTTCCAAAAAAAAATAGTAAATTAGATAATTAAACTAATAATTATGGCTACTTACGAATGTGCAAAATGCGAAATGGCAGTTAATGCAAGTTGTGCAAAATGTAACCAACCCCTTGAAAACGATCATTTATCCCTAGATGATGGTACTGTGGTTCAAATTTCAATTTGCAGAAGCTGCGAAGGTAAAATCAAGTCTCCTCAGTGTTGTGGTGCTGACATGAGTTGCACAGTGTAAAGGTGTTTTTAGAGAAGTTTTTTAACCCATTAAGGATTGGACTTTCATTGCCAATCCCATATCTCCTTTTATTTTTATTTGACCACCCATAACAGCCATCATTGGATTTATATCACCGTCTCTAAGTTTTTCTAGAACTTCAGCTGTCAAACTTATTGTGCAATCTGCTTCTTCATCTGAGGCTTTTACTGTATTATTTTCTGATGTGCCGTCAATGATTATTCCTACTCCATCAACTTCAAACTTTAATTTTCCTCCAATTGGCTCTGATGTTGATGCTCTTTTTTCAAATTGAGATATCATATTTTCTAAACTCATGATTCTGTTTTATGTAAAAGTAAAAATAAAAAATGACACAGTGTCATTTTTTTTATTAGATTAGATAAGAAAAATATTTAGCATGAATTATCGTCTAAAAAAAGTAGCAGTCCTTGGTTCAGGAGTAATGGGCTCTGGTATTGCTTGTCATTTAGCAAATGTCGGAATGGAAGTCCTTATGTTGGATATTGTACCCAAGGACGCAAAAAAAGATAAAAATTCTCGTAATTTTTTAGTAAACAATTCATTACAAAACGCTATAAAATCAAAGCCATCTCCATTGTATTCTAAAAGTTTCATGAACAGAATTAAAACAGGAAACTTTGATGATGATTTTGAAAAGATTAAAGATGCAGACTGGATTATAGAGGTAGTCATAGAAAAACTTGATGTAAAAAGACAAATATTTGAGAAGGTAGATAAATATAGAAAAGAGGGAAGTTTAATAAGTTCTAATACATCAAGTATCCCAATTAAACTTTTATCTCAAGGACGTTCAGAATTATTCAAATCACATTTTTGTGGCACCCACTTTTTTAATCCAGCCAGATATTTAAGACTACTAGAAATCATACCAACAGATAAAACTAATCCTGAGGTTACAAATTTTTTTATGGAATTTGGTAAAGTAATACTTGGAAAACAAACAGTTTTATGTAAGGATACTCCAGCATTTATAGGCAATCGTATTGGTGTCATGTCAGGGACAGAAATTACCTTATTAACAGAGAAATATGATTTTAGAATTGAAGAGGTAGATCTTCTCACTGGTTCTCTTATTGGAAGACCTAATACTGCTAGTTTCAGATTACAAGATTTAGTGGGTCTAGACACTGGAGACAATGTTAGCAGATTTGTAATGGATAATGTAAAAGGTGATGATTATATAGACTCTTTGAAAGAAAAATCTGAACCTAAATTCATGCGCTTTTTGCTAAATAATAAGTTTTTAGGTAATAAAACTAGGAAAGGTTTTTACGAAAAAACGAAAGAAAAAGATAAAAATGGAAAGACAATAATTAATGCATTGAATTTAAAAACTTTAAAGTATGAACCTGCAATTCGCCCTAAAATAAATTTAGTTAAAATGGCAAAAGGGATGGGATTGATGAAAAAAAGAATACAATTTTTAGTTGAGGGTGATTCTAAGGAGCACAATTTTTTCAGGGATTATTTTGGAAGTTTATTAAATTATTCTGCCCATAGAGTACCAGAGATTACCGATCAATTTTATCCTATAGATGATGCTATGAGAACCGGATATGTTTGGGATTTTGGTCCATTTGAATATTGGGATTTAATAGGTTTTGATAGAGGTATAGAACTAATAAAAAATAAAGGTGGAGATGTTCCCGAATGGATTACTGAAATGTCTGCTTTAGGATTTGAGTCATTTTATAAATTCGAAAATGGATCTAAAAAATATTTTAATATTCAAACAAAAAAATATGAAATTTTACCTGGATCTAAGTCGTTTATTATTTTAGATAGTTATCGTGACCAATCACCAGTTCTAAAGAATAGTGAGTGTTGTGTTCATGACATTGGGGATGGTGTTCTTTGTTTAGAGTTTACAAGTAAAAGTAATTCAATTGGTGAGGGAATAGGCAAGGGTCTAAATGAAATCATTCAACTTGCTGAAGATGGAAATTGGAAAGGCTTGGTAATAGGTAATAATGCAAAGCAATTTTCAGTTGGAGCAAATCTCATGAATATTGGAATGCTTGCAATGCAGAAACAGTTTGACGTTTTAGAGCGCTTTGTAGATGATTTTCAAAGTATAAATATGAGAATCCGAACCTCAAAAATTCCAGTTGTTGTGGCTACTCAAGGGTATGTTTTTGGTGGAGGATGTGAAATTTCAATGCATTGTGACGCAGGAATTTATGCAGCTGAATCATATATAGGTCTAGTTGAGGTTGGAGTAGGCTTACTTCCAGGAGGGGGAGGTACAAAAGAATTTGCCTTAAGAGCTTCAGATGACTTTTTTGAAGGTGATGTACAGCATCCAACTTTGATAAATTATTTCAAATCAATTGCAACTGCTGCTGTTTCAACCTCAGCTTATGAAGCCTATAATTTAGGTTATTTAAAAAAGGATCGTGATTTTATTTGTGTCAACACACCCATGAACATAGGTATGGCAAAAGATAAAGTATTGGAATTATCAAAAAATTATATACCTAAATCTTTTAGAAATGATATTCAAGTTTTAGGAAGGGCAGGTATTAGCGTTTTGTATTCAGCTATAAATGAATTTCGTCTTGGACAGTATATGTCAGATTACGATGTTGAAATTGCAAGAAAAATTGCAAGTGTGATTTGTGGTGGAGACTTAACCGGATCGCAGAAGGTTAGTGAGAAATACTTACTTGATATTGAAAGAGAGGGTTTCATGAGTCTTCTCGGAAACCAAAAAACACTTGATAGAATACAATATTTATTGATGAATAATAAACCCTTAAGAAACTAATTTATGGAGGCATACATAATAAAAGGTTATAGAACAGCAGTTGGTAAAGCAAAAAAAGGAGGCTTCAGAAATTATCGCTCCGATGATTTAGCAGTCCATGTAATCAAATATTTAATGAAAAATGTTCCTGAGATAAATTCTGATCAAGTAGATGACGTAATAGTCGGTTGCGCTAATCCTGAGGGAGAACAGGGTCTTCAAATAGGACGTTTAATATCAGCAAGAGCATTAGGAAATCAAGTAGCTGGTATAACTATTAATAGATATTGCGCCTCTGGATTAGAAGCAATAGCCCAAGCAGTTAGTAAAATTAAGGCTGGCTTTGGAAATATTTATATAGCTGGAGGAACAGAAAGCATGAGTGCAATACCTATGACAGGATATAAATTAGCACCTAGTTATCAGGCAAATATTGAAAACATAAATTATCATGTAAGCATGGGGCATACAGCTGAGGCAGTAGCTAAAAAATTTAATATAAGTAGAGATGCAGCTGATGAATTTTCATTTAATTCTCATCTTAAAGCTTCTTCAGCCATCGATTCAGGAGCATTTAAAGAACAAATTGTCCCTGTTTCTATTGAAGAAGTATATGTTGAGAATGATAAACGAAAAACAAAAACTCATGTAGTAGATACAGACGAAGGAGTTCGTCGAGATACCTCAGTAGAAGGATTATCAAAATTAAGAGCTGTTTTTAAAAAAGGAGGTGTTGTAACTGCGGGAAATGCTTCTCAAACCTCTGATGGTGCAGCGTTTACATTAATTGTAAGTGAATCTATTGTTAAAGAATTAAAACTTGAGCCCATAGCAAGACTTGTATCTTGTGCTGTTGGTGGTGTTGACCCTCTATATATGGGTATTGGACCTTGTGTAGCTATACCAAAAGCTCTAAAACAAGCTGGATTAGATTTATCTGAAATAGAACAAACTGAATTAAATGAAGCATTTGCAGTGCAAGCTTTAGCTGTTATTCAAGAAGCAAAGCTTGATCCAGAGACTGTTAACATAAATGGCGGAGCTATTGCTTTAGGTCATCCTTTAGGTTGTACTGGAGCAAAATTGTCAATCCAATTAATTGAGGAGATGAAAAAAAGGAAGCAACGTTATGGAATGGTAACTGCTTGTGTAGGAGGAGGACAAGGGATTGCAGGAATTTTTGAACGTCTTTAAAATGAGTGGTATAGCACCAATTCTAGGTAAACGTGCTTCACAAAAAAAAGAAGTAAGAAAAAGACTAATGAATGAAGGTTTAGCTTTGTTTTCTTCTCATGGGCTTGAAAAAACTACTGTAGCAGATATCGTTGAAAATACTAAAATCGCGAGAGGTACTTTTTATAATTATTTTGCAGACACACAAACCTTGTTTGATGCTTTAATTGATGAACTTAATCAAAGTGTGAAGACTGTTATCCAGAAAAATAGAAGAGAGAGCAAAAATATTTATGATTATTTGTATGGAGCTTTTAAAAGCTATTTTGACTTAATTGGAACCTCTGAAATGATTCAATTTCATATATTAAACCAAGCACAAATACGTCAAAGTTCATATCAAAGTGATATTATTAAAACAATTGTAAAAAATTTGAATCGTGATCTAAAATCTGATTTTAAGATTAAGGCTTTTAGTGAGAAATATGAATTTTTACTTTTAAGTTTTATGTTAGTTGGCACACCTCCTGAATTATTTTTAGCAACTCATACTTCTGATATTAATTTGTCGAGTGATCAGCTCGCTACTTTTTTAGCGAAGCTTTTTCATAAAGTTTTAATGGAGTAAACTAATTAAACTTTTTTTACTACATAGGTTACTATACCCCAGATAATAAGTTCGTTTTCCTCCGTTACTTTTATTGACTGATATTTTGGATTTTCGGGAATTAAAAAGACACCATCTTCAACCACTTTTAATCGCTTTACCGTAAATTCTCCATCTATACAACAGACAGCAATTTTACCATTCTTAGGTTCCATGCTCCGATCAATAACCAATAGGTCACCGTCATCCAGTCCTGCTCCCTGCATAGACTCACCTGAGACTCGTGCATAAAATGTAGCTTCCTCATTACGTACAACTTCTTGATCGATACTTATTCGAAGTTCTTTAAAATCATCAGCTGGAGAAGGAAAGCCTGCAGAGATTTTTTCTTGAGCCAAATACAATGATTTTTGTTGGTTCTGGTCAGGATGAAAAAAAGTTAGCTTTTGTGTCTCCATATTTACTTTACTTCAATAATCTCACTAATTTCAGTAGTGTAGCGTTGCGATAGATGTTCTTGTTTCATTTTCCAGGTATATTGTAAATCTTGATTGGCAAGTTTCATTTGGTGCGGTCCAAAGCGTTTGTTAATATGATCTAAAGCTTTCATTATTAATAAATGTTTCGACTCTTCCCCACCAAATAAAGGAAGTTGGCGGCTAGCAGTAGGGACTAGGCCCATTGTCATCACTCCTGCTTTTTTATAAAGAATTCCCTTTTTAAAAATTTTATGCAATCCCAGTACCGCATATTTACTTAATGTAATACTTGAATTGGTGGCATAGGGTAGTGTTACTACACAGCCATTTCGATAGGGAATCACCCCTTTTTTGTGGGGGTCGCTACGCAAAAAAATAATCAATGCAGTACAACTACTTTTTTGTTTTCTCATTTTTTCTGCACAGCTGCTAGCAAAGGTAGAAATTCGTTCTTCTAGATCCTTAAATTCAGCTAGGGTCCCTTCAAAGCTTCTGGTAGTTGCAATTCCCTTTTTGGAAGGCTGTATTTCTTCTAATTGTATATGGGGTAATCCTTGTAGGTCTTTTTTAAGGCGAAGCCCTAATATACTCATCTGTTTGCGAATCCAATCGTTTGGTAGCATTGTAAACTGCCATGCGTTTCTAACCCCTATAGACTCAAGACGTTTGCAATGTTGCCTGCCTATACCCCATACATCACCAATAGCAGTCCATTTTAGCGCTTTAACTCTTTTATCTTCGTTATTAATACAGTAAATACCTCCTGTTTTTGAATCGTATTTTTTGGCAATTTTATTAGCAATTTTTGCTAAGGATTTACTCGGTCCCATACCTATAGAAACAGGAATGCCTGTCCAACGACGTATTTGCTTTTGGATGCGGTGCCCTTCTGCTTCAAGATTGAATAAATCAAAACCCTTGAATTGTAAAAAAGCTTCGTCTATACTATAAATTTCAAGATTGGGAGTATACTGTTCTAAGATGGACATTATCCGACTGCTCATATCACCATAGAGGGGGTAGTTGGAGGAAAAAACTTTTACTCCTTTTTGTTTAAAAAAAGAGTAGTATTGAAATGCTGGTGCTCCCATGGGGATACCTAAAGCTTTAGCTTCGTTGCTTCGCGCAATGACACAACCGTCATTATTCGAAAGAATAACTATAGCTTTACTTTCCCATTGGGGCTGGAAAACCCGTTCACAAGAAGCATAAAAATTGTTACAGTCAACTAACGCAAACATATGCAAAAGATATTAAAATGTTCCTTAAGTTTAAATAGGAGTTTACTTTTTTTCTCCGATTTATTTTTAAATAAATACAGAAGCACTTCAATCAAAAATTGTAATTTTGTTATTGGACTTTAGAAGCACTTACTGCATGGATAATTATTCGTTTTTAAACGCTGCCCATACAGCTCATTTTGCATCACTGTATGACCAGTATTTACAACAACCCGATAGTGTAGAGCCCAGTTGGAGAGCTTTTTTTCAAGGCTTTGACTTTGGGATCGAAAGTAACAGTTCTACATCGATCGATACTGTCGAGGTGCCAGAGCATTTGCAAAAAGAGTTCAGAGTGGTAAAATTGATTGATGGATATAGAAGCCGAGGACATTTATTTACGAAAACAAATCCTGTTAGAGATCGAAGAAAATATAGTCCAACCCTAGATATCGAAAACTTTGGACTTTCAGAGTCTGATCTTCAAATCGTTTTTAACGCGGGGGATATTATGGGTATAGGTCCTAGCAGTTTAGAAACAATCATTCATCATTTAAAGCGTATTTATTGTGATTCTATTGGAATTGAATATATGTATATTCGAAATCCAGAAAAAGTCAACTGGATTCAAAGTCGGTTGAATGTGAATGACAATCATCCTGATTTTTCTGACAAACAGAAAAAAAATATTTTAAAAAAATTAAATGAAGCTGTAAGTTTCGAAAACTTTTTACACACCAAATATGTAGGGCAAAAACGTTTTTCTTTGGAAGGTGGGGAATCTCTAATTCCTGCTTTAGATGCAGTAGTTGAAGCTGCTGCAAATCAAGGAGTTGAAGAATTTATTATGGGAATGGCTCACCGAGGACGATTAAATACTTTAACTAATATTTTTGGAAAATCGACAAAAGATGTTTTCAGTGAATTTGATGGTAAAGATTACAAAGAGGTTATTTTTGATGGAGATGTTAAATATCATCTAGGCTGGAGTTCTCAAAGAATAACGGATAATGGTAAAAAAATTAACATGAATATCGCTCCTAATCCATCTCATTTAGAGACTGTAGGCGCAGTAGTAGAGGGGATTACAAGAGCTAAACTAGAGAATAAATTTGAAGGTGATACTAATAAGGTTTTACCTATCATTGTGCATGGAGATGCAGCTATCGCTGGACAGGGATTACCATACGAGATTGTTCAAATGGCAAAACTTAAGGGTTATGGCACAGGAGGAACAGTACATATTGTTGTTAACAATCAAATTGGATTTACAACCAACTACTTAGATGCTCGATCGAGTACATATTGTACAGATGTTGCTAAGGTTACGCTTTCACCTGTTTTACACGTTAATTCAGATGATGTAGAAGCTGTTGTCCATGCTACGCTCTTCGCGCTTGACTATAGAATGCGTTTTGGACAAGACGTATTTATCGATTTGTTGGGATATAGAAAATATGGTCATAATGAAGGAGACGAACCTAGATATACGCAACCAGAACTTTATAAAGCTATCTCCAAACATCCAAATCCTAGAGATATTTATGCAGCAACGTTAATTCAAAATGGTTTTATAGAAAAAGGATATGTTGAAGAGTTAGAAAGACAGTATAAAAGTATTTTGGAAGACGATCTTGAAGATTCAAGAAAAGTAAAAACTACAATAATTACTCCCTTTATGGAAGACGAGTGGAAAGCTTTCAACAGGGTTGAAGAGGCTGAAATGATGAAGCCTGTTTCAACAGCTGTCGCTAAAAAAGATCTTGATCAGGTTGCAGAAGCTATATGCAAACTGCCTGGAGATCAAAAGTTTCTTCGAAAAATTGAGCGTCTAGTTGCTGATCGCAAAGCCATGTATTTTGAAAAGGACAACCTCGATTGGGCAATGGGTGAGCTATTAGCTTACGGGACTTTACTCCAAGAGGGCTTTAATGTGCGCATGTCTGGGCAAGATGTTGAGCGGGGAACTTTTTCACATCGTCATGCTGTTATCAAAACAGAGAGTGCAGAGGAAGAAGCAATCTTACTCAATCAGATTGATCCAAAAAAGCAGGGTCGTTTTCGTATTTACAATTCATTATTATCCGAATATGGAGTTTTGGGATTTGATTACGGTTATGCAATGGCAAGTCCTAATACACTAACATTATGGGAAGCTCAGTTCGGTGATTTTTCTAATGGAGCACAAATAATGTTGGATCAATATATATCATCAGCTGAGGACAAATGGAAATTGCAAAATGGAATTGTTTTGTTGCTCCCCCACGGTTATGAAGGCCAGGGAGCTGAGCATTCTTCAGCACGAATTGAGCGCTACCTACAATTGTGTGCAAAAGACAATATGTTTGTCGCCAATTGTACGACACCAGCCAATATGTTTCATTTGCTGAGACGTCAAATGAAAACTAAATTTAGAAAACCGTTAGTGGTCTTTACTCCAAAAAGTTTGTTGCGACATCCTAAAGCGGTTTCTGCTAAAAGAGATTTGATACACGGAAGTTTTCAAGCAGTAATAGGTGATCCTGATATCAGCCCTAAGGAAGTAAAAACGGTAGTACTTTGCTCAGGTAAATTTTATTACGACTTGGAGCAGGAACGAGAAAAAAGGGAACGTATGGATGTTGCCCTAATTCGTATCGAACAATTATTCCCTTTACCAATTAAAGAAATAGAACAATATATGGCTCAGTTTCCCAATACAACAGATTGGGTTTGGGCGCAAGAGGAACCACGCAATATGGGAGCTTGGAGTTATCTGTTATTGCAATGGGAAGCAGCCACAAAATTTAGACCTGCAAGTAGAAGGTATTACGGTGCTCCAGCAGCAGGTAGTGCGATGCGTTTTCAAAGAAGACATCAACAGGTGATCGATTATGTTTTTGATCCCTCACAAGATAATTTTATTAGAAAAGTAAAGAAGTAAATCATGATTTTAGAAATGAAAGTCCCCTCTCCGGGCGAATCTATTACAGAAGTTGAAATTGCCCAATGGTTGGTAGTGGACGGAGATTATGTCGAAAAAGATCAAGCGATAGCAGAAGTGGATTCTGATAAAGCCACTTTAGAGCTTCCAGCAGAGGTTAGTGGAACGATAACGCTTAAAGCAGAAGAAGGTGATGCAGTTGAAGTAGGTGCTGTAGTATGTTTAATCGATACTGAAGGTGAAGCCAAAGCTGGAGCTACAACAACAGCTAGCTCAGCAGCAACAGAGGCTGTAGAGTCAGCCCCAAAAAATCCAGCACCTGAACAAACCAGTATTTATGCCTCACAAACACCTTCCCCAGCAGCCCGTAAAATCATTGCAGAGAAAGGAGTGGATGCTGCTTCAATTCAAGGAACGGGAAGGGGTGGAAGAATAACTAAAGAAGATGCCGTTAAGGCAGTTCCTTCAATGGGAACGCAACCCGATTGGGGTGATCGCGGTCAAGACCGATCTAAACTTTCAATGCTCAGAAGAAAAGTTGCCGAACGACTTGTTGCTGCTAAGAACGAAACCGCCATGCTGACCACTTTTAACGAAGCAGACATGGCCCCAATATTTGATTTGCGTATAAAATATAAAGACAACTTCTTGGAAAAGCATGGAGTAAAGCTTGGTTTTATGAGCTTTTTCACAAAAGCAGTTGTGCGTGCTCTTGAACTTTATCCCGATGTAAACTCCATGATGGATGGAGACTATAAAATTAGCTACGAATATTGCGATATTAGTGTTGCAGTTTCTGGTCCTAAAGGTTTGATGGTTCCCGTAGTTCGAAATGCAGAAACTTTGAGTTTTGCAGGTATTGAACAAGAAATTGGTCGTTTGGCAGTAAAAGCTCGAGATGGAAAAATCACAGTAGACGACATGACTGGAGGAACTTTCACCATTTCAAATGGTGGTGTTTTTGGTTCCATGCTTTCAACCCCGATAATCAATCCACCACAGTCAGGTATTTTAGGGATGCACAACATAATCGAACGACCAGTCGCTGTCGATGGTAAAGTTGTTATCCGGCCGATGATGTATCTCGCCCTCTCTTACGATCACCGTATTATTGATGGAAGAGAGTCGGTAGGGTTTTTGGTAGCTGTAAAAGAAGCACTTGAAGATCCATTAAATATACTGATGGATGGAGATGCCAAAAAGGCCTTAGAGCTATAGGATTAACTTCCTCTTTCCATAGTCGATTACGATTTTCTTCTTCATTAAAAAATCTGCGCCTAGTATACCATCTATTGGCTTTGCCCCTTGGGTGCGTAGTGTTTGGTTGACATGATTTAGATCCAAGAGCACAAATGCGTGTTTGCCTAGCTTGTGTCGCCCCAGATGAAGCTCACACTTTTGAGTCATAGTAGCAGTCATTTTACCCTCGCTGGCTCCTGCAGCATCAAACGAATCTCCTTTGGGTGTGAGTTGAAATAACTTTTGTAAGTCACTGTGAATACAGCTGTTTGATGCTCCCGTGTCGACCAGTAAGCTGGCATTGAATCCATTGATTCGAGCTCGGCAGACAAGGTGCTTGGTTTTAGTGAATTTTAAAGAAACAAAAGAAGCTGAATTCATTTTTACCAAAAATACACTATCCATTTCAAATAGGGATACTCTCATTTAGTTTACTATTTTTACACCCTAAATAAATTCAATTGATAGACACTCATACTCACTTATACGTAGAGGCTTTTGACGAAGATCGGGAGGAAGCAATCCAGAATGCAATTTCGGAAGGGGTTACTGATTTTTATATTCCTGCAATTGATAGTGACTATCACCAGCGAATGTTTGATTTGGAAAAAGCCTATCCTGAGCGAGTTCATTTAATGATGGGTCTACACCCCACACACGTCAAAGAAAATTTTAAGGAAGAACTCGATTTGGTAAAATATCACTTAGACGCGAGAAACTTTGCTGCCGTTGGAGAAATTGGAATTGATTTGTATTGGGATAAAAGTTTTCAGGTACAGCAGCAGAACGCATTTGATCAGCAAATACGTTGGGCAAAATCTAAACAGCTTCCAATAGTGATTCACTGTCGGGATGCCTTTGACGAGGTCTTTGAAGTATTGGAAGGTCTGCAAGACGAGAATCTTTTTGGAATTTTTCATTGCTTTACTGGGACTATGGAGTATGCAAAGCGTGCTATTGATCTCAATTTAAAATTGGGTATAGGCGGGGTAGTAACCTTTAAAAACGGTAAAATTGATCAGTTTTTAAATAAAATCCCCTTGGAATCCATCGTAATGGAAACCGATGCACCTTATTTAGCTCCTTCACCTTACAGAGGGAAGCGAAATCAAAGCGCCTATTTGTACTTAGTACGAAATAAAATAGCCGAATGTTATAATGTATCAGCTGCTGAAATTAGTAGAATTACAACTCAAAATGCAAAGGCTGTTTTTAATAATCATGAATAGAATAGTAAAAGCAAAATATTTTTTTTAAAAGATTTTTTTTCCCTTTATTTGACACAAAGATCTAGAGAGGTGGCCGAGTGGTTGAAGGCGCACGCCTGGAAAGTGTGTATTCCAATTGCATTGGAATCGAGGGTTCGAATCCCTTCCTCTCTGCTAATATCTTTTAAAAGCCATGATTTTATCACATGTATGTTTTTGGTGCATGAATTTAAGTTGTGAAAAAAACTTATATTAATAAACTTAAAGATACCATTAATGAAATATAAATTATTTCTCTTTAGCTTTATAATCTTTTCATGTGGAGTAGACGATAGTGAAGATAATTTAGTCAATAATGATCAAGTTTCGGTGACTAAGGACTCATCAACAGAAAATTCAACAACTAATGATACTTCAACAAATAATTCACAATCATCAGTGATTTCAACTTATTTAGGTACAAACTGTAAAGAAGTTTCTTACTCAAGTAAGCCTGATGCAGATTATGTAGATGGTAATTATTCTTATTATACATATGGATGGCAATCGGATGGGACAGATCAAAATTCCTGCGTAAATGCATATAATGGGGTTACTACTTTTGGAGTAGATTTGGTTAATGCTGTTTTGTCTGATGCGAAAGAAAAACTGGGTCAAATTGTCCCAGTAAATGCTTGGATATTCCATACTCAAGAATCAGATATAGAAACTATTTGCACAGACTATTCCCCCTTTACAGACGATTCAAGCTGTTTTGATCTTCAACAAATGGCTGCTGCAACAGTTACACAATATGTATTACATAATGGTGGAGAATTTAAACTTTCTGAAATATTCTGGAGTGATGAAGATCAAAATGGTTCAGGTTATAAGGTTGCTTACCATGAATTTTTTCACGTCCACCAAAATTCTCATAAGTTTTATTTCGAAGAAACTGAGAATTTCGGTATCAATATGACACAATTTAGAAATGTTGATGACAACGAGGGAGTAAATTTAGTTGGACCCGTGTGGCTTGAAGAAGGGGGGGCAGAGTTTGCAGGCGTTTGGTACTCATCTTTAAAGGGATGGGTAAACTATAATGAATATTGGATAAATTATTTGGATGAAGCCAGAAGTGTAATTTCTGACGCTGCATCGAGAGGGGATACAGTTTCTTTAAGGGATTATGAGACAAGATATTCGATTCAGAGAGTAGAATCTTCTGAAAATCCAACGGGCACATCAAGAGAATTTGCATATGCATATTCAGGAGGTGGACTAGCACATATATACTTAATTAGCAAGGGCTTTACTGATTTAAATAACTCAATGATTGAGTATTACAGGAATATTGCAGAATTAGAAAGGGAACATATTGGAGAGGGATATATTTACGCATTTGAGGAATATTTTGGAATGCCTTTAGATAGTTTTTATTCTGAATTTGACGATTTTATGTTAAAAACTAGAGAAGAACAATTATCTATCCTAGGATTAGAATAAAGTACACTTTATAAGATTCAAATGAATCTTACATTAAACTAAGGGTTAATTATCTTTTAGCAATCTAAGAATTACAGATGTAAATTATAATTATTAATTTACAATAGAAATATTAGGTAACCAAAGAAGATAAGTGACTTTTTACAATATTTAATTTCCTAAAATAAATAGGTTGGAATATCAACTCGATTGATTTTTCTTTTATTTCTGTTAGTTCTACTTGAAGTAAAAGTTTTATTATTGTATTTAAGTCAATGAGGGGTTTATAATCTAAAAATTCATCTTTATGCGAAACAATAATTTACTTTATGTAATGAGTTTATACAAAAATTAATATCATGTATATTTTTTTTTATCTTTAACGGCATTTAATTAAAAGAACTAACAATAATAAAAATGAGAAAACTATTTATTGCCATAACCTTATTAGGTTTCATAGCAACTGCTAAGGCAAATATTATTACCACTAATACAGCAAATACTACAGCGAATTCCATCATCCAAGATGAAGAAGCTCCGGCTGAGTCTGCATCTTTTACACAAGAGTTAAAAAAACGATTTATTGAAGGTGGTCCAGGCTTTATGGGTATTGTTTTGATATGTTTAATTTTAGGACTTGCAATTGCAATTGAACGGATCTTATTTTTGAACTTAGCTACAACAAACACAAAAAAATTAACAGATGGGGTAGAAGAAGCACTTTCTTCGGGAGGAGTTGAAGCTGCCAAAGAATTCTGTAGGAACACTAAAGGCCCAGTTGCTTCAATTTTTTACCAAGGACTCGATAGAATGGACGAGGGGGTTGAAAGTGCAGAAAAAGCTGTTGTTGCTTACGGTGGAGTTCAAATGGGACAATTAGAAAAAAATGTTTCATGGATTTCTTTATTTATTGCACTTGCACCTATGTTAGGTTTCATGGGAACAGTAATTGGTATGATTCAAGCTTTTGATAAAATAGAAGCCGCAGGTGATATGCAACCATCACTCGTTGCAGGTGGAATTAAAGTTGCACTTTTAACAACTGTTTTTGGTCTTATAGTAGCAATTATCTTACAAGTTTTCTATAACTATATTGTAGCTAAAATTGACAGTATTGTTAATGATATGGAAGACGCATCGATTACATTAATTGATATTTTGGTTGCACAAAAAAAATAATTAATATCCTAACTATAATTAACATGAATATTCAAACAATTGTTAAAATAATTAGTGCTGTATTTGGTCTACTAGGTGCAATATTTTTATTTAGAATTATCGGTATTGGAGATGAAGAAATTAAAATGGCAGCCAGTGGTGGCGATTTTGGATCAGTCTCCCCACTTGTTTCTCTCGCAATAGCTATCCTTTTTATAACGGTAGGAGTAACTGTAATATTTTCTTTATTAAACTTAGCATCAAGTTCTGAAAAACTTAAGAAATCATTAATTTTTATTGGATGTTTTCTTGCTATAATGGGTATTTCTTTTGCTTTATCCAATGGAGTAGAAACACCTATGAAAGATGGAGAGGTTTTATCTGCGTCTGGTTCTAGGTGGGTTGGAGCTGGCTTACGAATGTTTTATATTCTTGCGGCCTTAGCTGTTCTATCGATGATTTTCTCAGGAGCAAGAAAAATTTTAAATAAATAACTAATTATGGCAAAAAGAGCAGCTCCTGAAGTAAATGCTGGTTCAATGGCTGACATAGCATTTTTACTACTTATTTTCTTTTTGGTTACAACAACCATTGAAACTGACAGTGGTTTAAATAGAAAGCTACCACCTATGGAAGATCAAGTTGATCCTCCTATTATCAGAGAAAAAAATATATTTACAGTATTAGTAAGTAAGAATGATCAGCTCTTAGTTGAAGAAGAATTAGTAGATATAGCTGATCTTAGATCTCTTGCTATTTCGTTTCTTGATAATGGTGGAGGTGTTGGTGATGAAGCTTGCGACTATTGCCAAGGTGAACGTGACGAAACATCATCTGATAATCCTGACAAAGCAATTATTTCCCTAAAAAATGACAGAGAAACGTCTTATAAGGTATATATTGCGGTTCAAAATGAACTTGTAGCAGCTTACAATGACTTAAGAAACAGAGAGTTTGAAAGACTTTATCCAAATCTTGGAATTAATTTTGTAGAAGCACAAAAACAATACGATGACCCAAGAACAAGTGCAGATACTGCAGAGGATTTAAAGCCAAAATTAGATCAAGTAAAGTCGATGTATCCTCAGAAATTATCTGAAGCAGAATCAAATAAATTAAATTAATTTCATCTATTATGTCAAAATTTAAAAAGAAAAAGGGGGGGGATTTACCAGCGATTTCTACAGCTTCTCTTCCAGATATTGTTTTTATGTTGTTGTTTTTCTTCATGGTTGCGACAGTTATGAGAGATAGTACACTTATGGTTGTTAATAAACTCCCAGCCGCAGATCAAATTCAAAAGCTAGATAAAAAAGACAGAGTTATGTATATCTACGCTGGAAAACCATCATCTAGATATCAAGATAAATATGGTACTAGTGCTAGAATACAATTAAATGATAAGTTTGCATCTGTTGATGAAGTTGGAGCTTTCATTTTAGCTGAAAGAGCCTCGAAAAGACAAGAACTTCAAAACGTATTAACTACAGCACTTAAAGTTGATAGTGAAACAAAAATGGGTTTAATTCAAGATATAAAACAAGAATTGAGAAAAGTTCAAGCTTTAAAAATAAATTATACAACCAGAGTTGGTGACTATACACAAAATTTAAATTAAATATTATTGATATCTAACAAAAAGTGTCTTATTTAGACACTTTTTTTTTACCTTCAAATGTGTTGATTAATAAATTTAAATATTCTTTTAAATCTATTTTAGGCCATTATTTACTATTGATAATATTTTTATATTCAAAACTCTTTGGACAGGATTTAGAATCCAATAAAAATTCAAATTTTTTCCGAGAAGACCAAATTTATCTGGGTATATCACTGGCTTCTTTAACTAGTAATGCAAAAGATTTTAAACCAAATGCATTATCAAGACATTTTCAATGGGGTATTATAAGAGACATTCCACTGGTCTCTTCTAGTAAATTTTCAACAGGTTTAGGACTAGGTATGAGTTTTGAAAGATATAATACTAATCTATCATATTCAGAGGAGATAGGATATACTTTTTCTCTGACTGATTTAGATTTTGAAAGACCACTTTATTTTTCAATTCAATCTTTTGAGATTCCTATTACACTTCGTTGGAGAAATGCAACTTTTAATGATTTTGCTTTTTGGAGAATTTATGGAGGTGTTTCTTTAAACTGGAATTTTAAAAATAAAGCAAAACAAAATTCAAATATAATTTTATTCTCAGATGAATTTAAAAAGTGGGGGGCAACAGCTCATTTAAGTTTTGGTTATAATACTTGGAATTTTTATTTCGCTTATAGACTCAATCCAATTTTCAGTTCTATACCCAGAAATAATGGTGATTTTTCAATTCAATTAAAACCAATTAAATTTGGACTTATTTTTTATATTTTATAATTCTTTTCGAAGTCTTGCTACTGGTATTTCGAGTTGTTCTCTATATTTTGCGACTGTCCTTCTTGCTACTATATAACCTTTTTCTTTCATTTTTTTAGATAATATGTTATCAGTCAAAGGCTTTTTTTTATTTTCTTCAGAAATTAGTTGTTCTAAAATATTTTTAATTTCAATTGATGAAACATCTTCTCCGTCTTCTTTTTTTAAACCTTCTGAAAAAAAAGTTTTGAGCAATTTAGTACCATAAGGGGTTTCAATATATTTGCTATTTGCAACCCTTGAAATGGTAGAAATATCCATATTTATTTTGTCTGCTATGTCTTTTAAGATCATAGGTCTTAGTTTTTTTTCGTCCCCTGTAATAAAATATTCCTTTTGAATTTCAATAATAGCATTTATTGTTAGTGATAAAGTTTGGTGACGTTGCTTGATAGCGTCAATAAACCACTGAGCTGAATCCAATTTTTGTTTAATAAATTGGATAGCTTCTTCTTCCGAATTTAATTTAGAATTAGATTTTGAATACCCTAAAAGCATCTCTTTATACTCATTAGAAACTCTTAATTCCGGTGCATTTCTTTGATTCAAACTTACATTTAGTTCGCCTTCGTCGACTGTTAAAATAAAATCTGGAACTATTTGGGTATTTTGATTTATTGAAGCAAGGGCCCCCCCAGGTTTTGGATTAAGTTTACTAATAATATCTAAAGCTTTTTTAAGATGTTCTTTATTGATACTTAATTTCTCTTGTAATTTTTTGTAGTGTTTGAGACTAAAAAGATCAAAATATACTTTTATAATTTCTATTGCAGTTTCTAGTTCAGGACGATCTTTTTTCTTTTTCAAAAGTTGCAGCAGAAGACATTCTCTCAACGATCGTGCACCTACACCAGTTGGTTCAAGAGATTGTACTGATATCACAATTTTTTCAATTAATTTATTATCCGCAATGATATTTTGAGTAAATGCTAAATCATCAATTAATTCCTCATTACTTCTTCTTAAATAACCACTATCATCAATGCTACCAATTATAAACTCTGCAATTTGAATTTCTTCTTCAGGTAGAATTAGATTTCCAATTTGTTGAGATAAAAACTGATGGAAACTTATTCCACCTGAAAAAGGGATTGTATTATCTTCTCTTTTATTACCATAATTATTTGTGTAAAGTTTATAGGATGGGGTTTCAGCATCACTAACATATTGATCTATATCAATTTCACTTGTTTCTGAGCTTTGATTCCTATTGTCTAATTCTGCTAAGTCTTTTGATAATTCTTGTTTTCCAGTTTCAAGAGCAGGATTTTCACCAATTTCAGCTTCAATTTTTTGCTCTAATTCCAATGTTGAAAGCTGAATCATCTTCATCAGTTGAATTTGCTGAGGAGATAATTTTTGTGAAAGCTTAATTTGTAATTGTTGCTTTAACATAAAATTAAAGTGTTTATTATAAAGATATGTATTTTGATTTCAATTAGAAACTTGCATTTAATGGAGTTCTTGGGAAAGGTATCACATCTCGAATATTACTCATTCCAGTAGTAAATTGAACTAATCTTTCAAAACCCAATCCAAATCCACTATGAGGAACTGTTCCAAACCTTCTTAAGTCTAAATACCACCATAATTCTTTCTTATCAATATTCATTTCCTCTATCCTTTTTTCTAAAACCTCAAGTCTCTCTTCTCTTTGTGAACCACCGACAATTTCACCAATACCAGGGAATAAAATATCCATTGCTCTAACAGTTTTATTATCTTCATTTCTTCTCATATAAAATGCTTTTATATTTGCTGGATAATCATAAAGAATTACTGGACAATTAAAATGACTTTCAACCAAATAACGTTCGTGTTCACTTTGAAGATCTACTCCCCACTGGATTACAGGAAATTTAAATTTCTTTTTCTTATTCTGTTTTGAATTCCTAAGAATTTCAAAAGCCTCAGTATAGCTAACACGTTTAAAATCATTGTTTATTACAAATTTGATCTTTTCTCTAAGTCCCATTGGACTTCTTTCGGCTTGAGGCTTACTTTGATCTTCTTTGACAAGGCGATCGTCTAAAAATTCTAAATCTTCAAAACAATTATCTAGTATTTCTTTTAAAACACTTCTAATAAATTTTTCAGCTAAATCCATATTATCTGTTAAATCATAGAATGCCATTTCAGGTTCTATCATCCAGAATTCTGCGAGATGCCTTGTGGTGTTAGAGTTTTCAGCTCTAAATGTTGGACCAAATGTATATACTTCACCGAGGCCTAGTGCATAGGTTTCAGCTTCTAACTGTCCAGACACCGTTAGATTAGTTTCTTTACCAAAAAAGTCTTGTTTATAGTCAGGATTACCCACCTCATTTAATGGTGGATTTTTAGCATCTAAGGTGCTTACACGAAACATCTCTCCTGCACCTTCTGCATCACTGCCTGTTATAATGGGTGTGTTAACGTAATAGAAACCTTGCTCTTGAAAAAAGTTATGAACAGCAAAAGATAACTTTGAACGGATTCTCATTACGGCAGCAAAAGTGGTTGTACGAACTCTCAAATGAGCTTTTTCTCTTAAAAATTCTAAACTGTGTTTTTTGGGTTGAATTGGATATTTTTCAGGATCTGAATCTCCTAAGACTTCGAGTTTTTCTACAAGTAATTCTACTTTTTGACCTTCACCCTGACTTTCAACTAATTTACCCTCTAGGTGAAGAGCAGCTCCAGTAGTAATTCTTTTGAGTAGAGACTCTTCCAAATTTTCAAAGTCAACAATACATTGCAGGTTTTTTAAAGAAGAACCATCATTAAGTGCAATAAACCGTTTTGCTCGAAAGGTTTTTACCCATCCTTGTACGACAAAACTTTTCTTAATTTCTGAGCTTTTTAAGAGGGTTTTTATTTTCGTTGCTTTCATTTAATTGAATGTTTTTTTACCTACATTTTGTGCGCTAATTATCACGTTTTTTCTGGGATTTTTTTGATTTTAGGCCTTACAAAGATAAGTTTATTTCAGAAAGTTTTTTGTAATCCTTGATTTGAAATTTTAGTCTAATATCTCTAGTTTTGGTTCTTTCAAGACCTTGTCATTGCTGATAGAATCTTCAAGGGAAATAAGTAGTGATGGGAGTAAGACTAAATTGGCAAGCATTGCCATCATTAAGGTTACTGCTACAAGTCCACCAAGAGCCTGTGTTCCACCAAAGTTGGAAGAGATGAACACGGAAAAACCAAAAAAGAGAACGATTGATGTATAAAACATGCTAATTCCAGTTTCTCGAAGAGCCGCAAATACTGCTTTATTAATTTTCCACCCGTTGGAGATAAGTTCTTGTCTATATTTTGCTAAAAAGTGAATGGTGTCATCAACTGAAATTCCAAATGCAATACTAAATACGAGTATTGTTGATGGTTTTAGGGGGATGCCTGTAAAGCCCATTACACCTGCAGTTATAATCAAAGGTAATAAGTTTGGTATTAAAGAGATGATGATCATCTTAAAAGACCGAAAAAGAAATGCCATAAAAATGGCAATTAATAGGATGGCTAAACTTAACGAGAGAATTAAATTTTTTATAAGGTATTTTGTTCCTTTTAAAAACAATAAAGATTTTCCTGTAATTTTTACTCCATATCGTTCTTCAGGAAAAATTTTATTAATAGATTCAATTAAGTCTTCTTCGATTTTTTCCATACGTTCGGTTTTAATATCCTTCATGTAAGTTGTAATTCGACCAAATTGTCCAGTACTGTCAACATACCCACTGAGTAGCTGACTGTTGTTGTTGGATTTGCTTAAATATGGATAAATAAAACTGTTCTCTTGAGAAGTTGGGAGAGAGTAGTAGTTAGGATTTCCGTTGTAATATGCTTGTTTTGCATATTTTATAGCATTCACTACAGAAAGTGGAGAGGCTAATTCAGGAATTTCTTCAATTGTTTTATGTAGTCGATTAATTCTGTTTAAGGTTGCAGGTTTGACAATACCTTTTTCACGTTTGCTATCCACCCAAATTTCTAAGGGAACAATTCCATTAAAGCTGTCATCAAAAAAAAGAATATCTTTGAAGAAATCCGCGCTCTTAGGCATATCCTCAATGATACTTCCAGATATTTTTATCTGATAAATTCCTGTAATACCTATTATCAATCCAAATAAAGAAACTAAATAAACATTAATTCTTTTTTTACGGACTTTATGCTCCATCCAAGAAACAAAAAAATCTACGGCTTTGTTCTTTAAATGTTTTAAGTGCTTTTTGTTTGGGCGTTCCATAAAGCTATAGACAATAGGGATAATAAGTAGGGATAAAAGAAAAATTGAAATAATATTAATGGAAGCAACAATACCAAATTCTTTTAAAATTTTACTATTGGTTAAAATGAAAGTCGCAAAACCTGAGGCGGTTGTCAGGTTAGTCATCAACGTGGCATTACCTATTTTCGAGATCACACGTTGTAATGATTTAGCTTGATTTTTGTGTTTTGCAAATTCTTGTTGATATTTATTAATTAGGAAAATACAATTAGGAACTCCAATTACAATAATCAGAGGAGGAATTAAAGCTGTAAGAACTGTGATTTCATACCGAAGCCAGCCTAGGATTCCAAAAGCCCACATAACCCCAATAGCAACTACAGCTAGAGAAATAAAAGTAGCACGGAAAGAACGAAAAAATAGGAAGAAAATAAGCGACGTTATTAAGGTTGCTCCTATAACAAATAGACCGATTTCGTCTACAATATTTTGAGCGTTTAACGTGCGAATGTATGGCATTCCTGAAACTCGAACATCGGTTTTTGAGTCTTCTTCAAAGTCCTTGATTAGCGGGATGAAAATATTGAAAATAAAGTTTTTACGTTGCGCTGTATTCACTACATCAGGATCCATGTAAATTATGGAGCGAATTGTATTCGTATTTTTGTCATAAAGTAAGTTATCGTAAAATGGAAGCTCAAGGAATAATTTTTCTTTAAACTTTTCTGCTAATTTAATCTCAGGAGGGTGTGTTTCTGATACTGACTTTATTGTAAAACGTTGGTTTTTTTTGTCCTTTACTAATTCTTGAATATTTTCTGTTGAAAGAACAAGGTTAATTTCATCAAATCCTTGAATTTTTTCATTCAAATTCTTCCAAACTTCCCGTTTGTCTTTTTTAAAGAAGGTACTATCTTGAAGAGCTATGACAATAATATTTCCTTCTTCTCCAAAGGTTTTAGTAAAGGACTGGTATAAAACGTTTTCAGGATGATTATCTGGAAGTAAGTTGGCTTCTGTATAGGTGAATTGCATGTATTTCCACTGTGTTGACCAAAAAATAGTAAGAAGTAAAATACATGACAAAATTAGAGCCCTACTTCTTAGTATGATTCTTGCCACCAGGTCCCAAATATTTGGTTTTTTATTTTTTCTCATGTGAGCCTGCTTATCAGTAAAAGAATTTTAAACTGTCAGGATTTCTTTTTCCTTTATTCTGAATATTTCATCAGCTTTTTTGATGTATTGATCGGTAAGATTTTGAATATCTATTTCATGATTTTTTTGAATATCTTCAGAAGCATCAGATTTTTTAATTTCAGTATTAGCGTCTTTTCTTGCTGTGCGAATAGAAATCTTAGCATTTTCTACTTCAGCTTTGGCGAGTTTTGCCAATTCTTTACGACGCTCTTCGGTAAGTGTTGGAATATTAATAATAATTGATTCACCATTATTCATTGGGTTAAATCCTAAGTTGGCTATTAAAATAGCTTTTTCAATTTCTGCTAACATTGACTTTTCCCAAGGTTGAACTGTTAGTGTTCTCCCATCAGGAGAATTTATGTTTGCAACTTGAGAAAGTGGAGTAGGGGTTCCATAATAATCAACTTTAACACCTGAGAGCATAATGGGATTTGCTTTTCCTGCACGTATGTTAAGCATCTCTTTTTCGAGGTGATTGAGTGCTAACTGCATACTTTCTTTAGCATTATCTACTATAAATTGCATTTCTTCTTCCATTTCTAATTGCTTATAAATCTACTCTAGTTCCAATTTTTTTTCCTTTGACAACATTGTATAAGTTATCTGGAGTATTCATATCAAAAACAATTATTGGTAAATTATTTTCTTGACTTAGGGTGAAGGCTGTTGTGTCCATCACTTTAATTCCTCTTTTAAGAACTTCTTCAAAGGACAGGTTGTCAAATTTTGTAGCTGTAATATTTTTTTCTGGATCTTCGGTGTAGATACCGTCAACACGAGTTCCTTTTAAAATTACATCAGCATTAATTTCAATCGCTCTAAGCACAGCTGCTGAGTCTGTTGTAAAATATGGATTTCCAGTTCCTGAGCCAAAGATAACTACCCTTCCTTTTTCTAGATGCCTTGTTGCTTTTCTTTTTATAAATGGTTCCGCGATGGCTTCTATTTTAATTGCAGTTTGTAATCGTGTAGGGACATCGTTATTTTCCAATGCACTTTGCAATGCAAGTCCGTTAATTACTGTGGCTAGCATTCCCATATAATCTGCTTGCACTCGATCCATTCCTTTGCTAGCGCCAGAGACTCCTCTGAATATGTTTCCTCCACCAATGACAATCGCAATTTCTATGTTTTGATGAAAAACCTTTTTAATTTCTTTGGCATAGCTATCAATAAGCTCTGGATCAATTCCATGTGTTTGATTCCCCATAAGAGCCTCGCCACTGAGTTTTAAAAGAATTCTTTGGTACTTCATTTGGAAATATGTTAACAAATATAAAAATTAAAGCAGAATTTGTCTGGCTTGAAGATGACATTCTTTGCATTTCAGGCTTTTGTCAATTTCACCTTGGTTTTTATCTACAATGCTTTAAGACTTAAATCTATAATTTTTGCACCATAAGTTAAGGCACCCATTGAAATAAAATCAACTCCTGTTTCAGCATATTCAACAAGATTTTTTTTTGAAATTGAACCAGAAGCCTCAGCAGGTTTTCTTTGATCTATGATTGCAATTGCTTCTGCTAATTCTTGTGGCTGATAATTATCTAATAAAATTCTACTCACTTTTGAAAATGAAAGCGCTATTTCTATTTCTTTTTTATTTCTACATTCTACAATAATTTGTGTTGGCTTTTCAAGACGATTGGCATATGACATTGTTTTTTCTAGAGCTTTTGACATCCCACCACAAAAATCTACATGATTATCTTTAATCATGATAGCATCAAAAAGTCCCATTCGATGATTAATCCCACCTCCAATTAACACTGCCCATTTTTCGGCATATCTAAAATTTGGTGTAGTTTTTCTGGTGTCTAATAGCTTAGAAGAGGTGTGCTTTATCATCTGGCTCAATTCATAAGTCAAACTAGCAATTCCGCTCATGCGTTGTAGTGTGTTTAATACTAATCTTTCTGTTGCTAAGATAGCTAGGGTAGGACCTTGAACTGTAAATACGATATCTCCTTTTTTGATTACGCTTCCTTCTTCTATATAAGAGGTAATTTTAAGTTTTGAGTTATATCGTTTAAATATATGTTTTGCAAGTGTGACACCCGCTATTCTACCCGCTTGTTTGACCAACAGCTGTGCTTGACTATGATCTGTAGCATCAATACAGGAGAGGCTGCTGTGGTCACCTAATCCGAGATCTTCTATAAGTGCCTGGTCAATAAAGGTTTCAATTGGCTTTTTATATTGATTAAAAAAATTATCTGGCATGATTATGATTGTAAAATACTCCTCTGTTTTCTTTAATTTCTTGGGCTTGTTTTGTGAGCAGGTATGCTATGCTAACCATATTTCTCAACTCACACAAGCTATTGGTTAGTTTATTTTGGTTATACAACTTTTGAACTTTTATGTAGATGTTATTGATTTTTTCTTGCGCTTGTTTGAGCCCTTTATTTGTTTTAAAAATTCCAACGTTGGTTGTCATTATTTCTTGTAATTCTTTGCGTAAACGCTGTACATTTTTAATGGTATCGTTTTTAGAATAGCCATCTCCATTCCATTCCGGTAAAGTCTTGTAAAAAGCTTCACTGGGCATGGGTTTTCCTAGAAATTCAATACAATTAATTGCTGCACGGTGTGCAAAAACCAATGCTTCTAATAGAGAGTTTGAAGCAAGGCGGTTAGCACCATGTAGTCCTGTTGCACTACATTCTCCTATTGCGTAAAGCCCTTTTAGCTCCGATTCACTGTGCTTATTTACCTTTATTCCACCACAAAAATAATGAGCTGCAGGAACGACGGGGATAGGATCTTTTGGTAAGTTTATACCTAAACTTTTACAGGTATTGTAAATAGTTGGAAAACGAGACTTCCACTCCATCTTGGGGATTTCTGATCCATCTAACCAAACAGAATCAGCATCTTGTTCTTGAATTTGTTTTTGAATTTCACGCGCTACAATATCACGTGGGGCAAGATCTGCTCTTGGATCTGCCTTAAGCATGAATCGGTCTTGGGCACTATTACATAATTTTCCTCCAGCACCGCGTACGGCTTCAGTAATTAAGAATACTTTCCCATCAATTTTATATTTAAGTGCTGTGGGGTGAAATTGGACATAAGGTAAATGGTTCATCAGCACTTTAGCACGATAGGCAGCTCCTAAACCATCACCAGTGGCTACACTAGGGTTTGTGGTGTGTGCATAAAGACTTCCTGCGCCACCAGTAGAAAGGACAGTGATTTTTGCTGTGATTTTGATAATTTCTTCACGTTCTTGAGAAATTACATAAGCTCCATAGCAACGATTTTTTTTAATTGTTGAATGATGGTCTGTGATTAAATCGACTAATGTATGGTTTTCTAAGATTGTAATGTTTGAAAAACTTTTGACTTTAGTGATAAGAACCTCTTGAATTTGTTTTCCAGTTTGATCTTTATAGTGTACGATTCTACTTTCTGAATGTCCACCCTCTTTTCCTAAATCAAGTTTTTTTTCTTTTTTATCAAATGATGTTCCCCATTTGATAAGTTCGTCTAAACGTTGGTTTGCCTCTTCTACGACAAACTTGACAACTTTTGGGTCACAATAACCATCTCCAGCAACTAAGGTGTCTTGAAAGTGTTTTTCAGTTGAATCTTTTTTTAGATTTCGAACAACTGCTATTCCTCCTTGAGCGTATCTCGTATTTCCTTCTTTAATATCACTTTTAGAAATTAGAGTGAGTGAAGTTTTAGGGTTTTCCTCTGCAACCTTTATAGCAAAAGTTAAACCTGAAATTCCTGTACCTATAACAAGAATATCTTTAGTCATAAGCTAACTTAATTCAAGCATTCTATTAATGGGGACTCTAGCTGCATCCATTAGGTTTGAATCCAATTGAATTTCTGGTGTTTCTTCATTTAAACAATTATACAATTTTTCAAGTGTATTAAGTTTCATAAAGGCACATTCGCTACAGGCACAGGTATCGTCCTCTACAGGAGCAGGAATAAATGTTTTTTTTGGACAACTTTTTTGCATTTCGAAAAGAATGCCTACTTCTGTAGCTACAATGAATTCATTAGCGTCATTCTTTTGAACAAAATTTAATAGCTCTGAGGTGCTGCCAATAAAATGCGCTATGTCTAAAATTGGGGATTCGCTTTCAGGGTGAGCAATAAATTTAGCCTTTGGATAATTTTTTACAAGAGATAATATTTTTTCAAAGGAGAAAGCTTCGTGGACTATACAAGAACCATCCCATAGAATCATATTTCTTCTTGTTTCTTTGTTCAGATAAGCACCTAAATTTTTATCAGGAGCAAAAATTATTTTTTGTGTTTTAGGAATACTTTCAATGATTTTTTTGGCATTACTTGAAGTGCAGACGAGATCACTTAGGGTTTTGATCTTTGCTGAACAATTTATGTAGGAGACCACTATAGCATCAGAATGTTTTGCCTTAAATTTAGCAAAGTCTTCTGGAGGGCAAGAATCTGCAAGGGAGCAACCTGCTTTCAAGTCAGGCAATAAAACTTTTTTTGTAGGGTTGATTATTTTCGCAGTTTCTGCCATAAAATGAACGCCTGCAAAAACTATTATATCATTGTCAACCTTAGCTGCTTGTTGAGCTAAATAAAGGCTATCACCCAAATAATCAGCAACTTCCTGAATGGCTTCTTCTTGATAATAATGGGCAAGGATTACAGCATCTTTTTCTTGCTTTAGTTTTATAATTTTTTTAGATAGTGCTATAGTTTTGTTATTTCTTGCACTTTTAGTAAAAGCTTGAACCTTCATAAGATAAAATTAAAGAGTTTTATTTTATTGATTTTACACTTTTTATATTTTTTTTATTGTTTTCATGCACAACACTTTCCATTGTGTAGGCATCAACTAGGGAAAAGTTTCCATTTTTGATTCGCTTTAGTGAAGTAAGATGAGCACCTGATTTTAATTTTTTCCCAAAGTCATTTGCAAGACTGCGAATGTATGTACCTTTGCTGCATTCTACTAAAAAACTAACTTCTGGAAGTTTAATGTCAGTAATGTCAAATCTGGAAACTCTTACCGTTCTTTTTTCAAGAGTTGTTTTTTCACCAGCACGAGCATATTCATAAAGGCGTTTACCTTCTTTTTTTAAAGCGGAAAATAAAGGGGGATATTGTTGAATTTCTCCAGTAAAACTTTTTGCTGTTTTGTGAAGTAAATCATCGGAAAGATGTTGAATTGGAAATTTAGCGTCAATTTTTGTCTCTAAATCAAAAGAAGGGGTGGTTGCACCAAGGAAGATAGTGCCCGTATAGGTCTTCTTTTTTTGTTGAAGTTCATGAATGGTTTTTGTTTTTTTACCAGTACAGATTAATAACAATCCTGAGGCCAGCGGGTCTAAGGTGCCAGCGTGGCCAACTTTTAGTTTTTTTAAACCAGTTTGATTTTTTAAATGCCAACGTATTTTATTAACGGCCTGAAAAGAGGTCCATCCCAGTGGTTTGTCAATTAGAAAAAGCATGCCTTCCTGTAAGACTTCTGATTGAAATTTTTGTTCAAAAAAGTCCATAAAAGATCGTTAATCCACCTATGATAACACAGTAAAAACCAAAATATTTTAGTTGACTTTTCTTGACCATCGAAATCATCCAATTACAAGCAAGAATTCCACTGATAAATGCGAAAATAAAACCTAGTAGTAGTGATGACTGGTTTATATTCTCTGGAATGGTTTTGAGGTCTAAAGCTGTTTTAGTCATACTCCCAAAAATTAGAGGTAGAACCATCAAAAACGAAAAACGTGCTGCTTTTTCACGATCAATTCCTAAAAGAATTGCACTGGAAATGGTGGAGCCACTTCTTGAAATCCCAGGTAAAATTGCTATAGCTTGAATTATGCCAACTAAAAATGCGTTTAAGAAAGAAACTGCTTTTTTGGTGTTTTTAACAAGATCAGCTAAAAAAAGAAATGCAGCTGTGACGAGTAACATAATACCAACCAGAATTAAGTTTTGTGAGAACAACATTTCAATTTGTGCTTGAAAGAAAAGTCCTACAAACGCTGAAGGAACCATAGAAATGATAATTTTGAAAGCCAATTCTCTTTTTTCGTTATGTTTGAAAGAGAAAACTCCAAGAAGAATTTCTTTAATTTCTTTTCTAAAGACAACCATTGTACTTAATGCAGTACCGAAGTGAAGAACGAGGGTCAGAAATAAGCTTTCTTTACCTACCGATTCGTTTCCGAAGAGCGCTTTAACAATTTCTAAATGTCCACTTGAAGAAATTGGTAAAAACTCTGTAAGTCCTTGGATTATTCCTAAAATAATAGCTTCTAATTTATTCATTTTTTGGATAGTGGATTCGTATAAATAGAATATATGGCAATTCCAAAACCAATAATTACTAAAGTTGGAGCAAGTCTAATTCTTCTAAAGTTAAATATTTCATTATTGAATACATTAGGATCCTGACTACCTCCACCACTCATTAAAAAAAAGCCTAAAGAAATAAATGTTATGGCTATTAACAATACTTTATAATTTTTACTTCCGAATAAGATTTTTTTTGAATCTGGTTTTTTTTTCATTTAGATTTATCAATAAAAGGAGTTTGATTTCAAGTTTAAATATTTTTGAGTTGCAAAAAAAGTACTTAAAGCTGTAATTCCAATGCCTAAACTAATTATGCCTATAAATAAAAAAATTAATTCATTAGCTTCTTGAAAAATTTTTAATTCAGGAAGATAATTATCCAACTGAACAATTATTATACTTAAAGCTATTAACGACACTATTGAACTGATAATACCTAATCGCACATGATTCCAAATGAATGGCTTTCTGACAAAAGACTTTGTTGCACCAACTAATTGCATTGTTTTAATTAAAAATCTTTTAGAATAGATTGACAGACGTATTGAACTATTAATTAGTATAACTGCAATTAAAACAAAAATTGAAGTAATAAATAATAAAATAAGTGTTATTTTTTTTATGTTTTCATCAAGTAATTTTACTAATGGGTTATCGTAAACAACTTCGTCAACAAAATCTATTGACTCTATTTCTTTTTTTCTTTTTTCAAGGTTTATTGTATTAACATAGTTTGAATTAAAATTAATATCAATTGAGTTGAGTAGGGGATTATAGCCTAAGAATTCTAAAAAATCTTCTCCAATATCTCTTATGTATTTTTCTGCAGCTTCTTCCTTTGTTATAAAATTTATCGATTTAGTTGCGGAGTCAAGTTGAATTTTTTTTTGTAATTGAGTTATTTCAATGTCCTTGGCATTATCTTTTAGATATATTGACATTGCTATTTGTTCTTTAAAATGGGAAGCAATTTTTTTACCATTAATTAGAAAAAGTCCTAGAACTCCTAAAAAAAATAAAACAAACGATATACTTAAAACGACAGAGAAGTAGGAATTTAATAATTTTCTTCTTTGATAATGTTCAATATTTTTTTTCTTCACAATTAATATTTATGTAAAATTAAAAAGATTAAGTAAGAATCGACAAGTGATAAAATATTCTTTTAGCTATTTAACATTCAATCAATAAGCGTATTTTTGTGACTTTCTTAAAAATCATTTTATAAAGTGGTATACGACTTTCGTAATATTGAAAAAAAATGGAGGACATATTGGTCAAAAAACCAAACATTTAAAGCTGATGACAGTAATTCATCTAAGCCAAAGTACTATATTTTGGATATGTTTCCTTATCCGTCAGGATCTGGACTTCATGTTGGTCATCCTTTAGGATATATAGCTAGTGATATATTTGCACGTTATAAAAGACATAAGGGGTATAATGTGTTACATCCTCAAGGATACGACTCATTTGGGCTTCCCGCAGAACAATATGCAATTCAAACTGGTCAACACCCTGCTAAAACAACCGAGGAAAATATTAATCGTTATAGAGATCAGTTAGATAGAATGGGTTTTTCTTTCGATTGGAGTCGAGAAGTAAGAACTTCAAGTCCAGATTTTTACAAGTGGACACAATGGATTTTTCTTTTACTTTTTGATCACTATTACTGTAGAGACGCAGATAAAGCGATCCATATTACAAAACTTGTTTTACTTTTCGAAAAGTATGGAAATAAAAATATTAATGCTGTTTGTAGTAAGGGTATTAAAACTTTCACCGCATCTGAATGGAACTCATACAATCAGCATAAAAAAAATAAAATTCTTTTAGGTTATCGTTTGACTTATCTTTCAGAAACCGAAGTAAATTGGTGTTCTCAATTGGGTACTGTTTTGGCTAATGATGAAATAATAAATGGAGTTTCTGAAAGAGGAGGATATGCTATAACAAAAAAGAAAATGACGCAATGGAGCATGAGAATAGGTGCTTATGCTGAACGATTGCTAAATGATTTAGAATTAATCGATTGGCCCGAGTCTCTAAAAGAGATGCAACGTAATTGGATTGGAAAATCTATTGGAGCCAAAGTTTTTTTCCAGATTCAAGACTACGAGGAGACAATAGAAGTTTTCACCACTAGGCCTGATACTTTGTTCGGTGTAACTTTCATGACTTTAGCACCTGAGCTGGATTTAGTCAAAAAAATAACAAAATCAAACTACAAAAAAAATGTAGAAGCTTATATACAAGAAACTAAAAAGAGGTCACAAAGAGAACGTATTTCTGAAACAAAAAATATAACTGGTGTATTTACTGGAAGCTATGCCTTACATCCTTTTACAGGTGAGCGCATACCTATTTGGATTGGAGACTATGTTCTAGCAGACTACGGTACTGGAGCTGTAATGGCAGTACCATGTGGTGATCAGAGAGATTATGATTTTGCAAAGCATTTTAAACTTCCAATAAAAAATATTTTTAAGGACGTTTCAATAGATAAAAAAGCATATACAGAAAAAAATGATACTATAATTGATGACTCCGATTTTTTAACAAACTTATCTTACAAAGATGCTATGAAAAAAGTTATTAAAGTTCTTGAAGAAAAGGGTTATGGTAAGGGAACAATAAATTACCGTTTGAGAGATGCCATTTTTAGTAGACAAAGATATTGGGGAGAACCTATTCCAATTTATTATAAAGATAATATACCTCACCCACTAACATTAAATGATTTACCCTTAATGCTTCCCAAAGTAGAAAAATATTTACCTACACCTGATGGAGCTCCGCCTCTAGGGAATGCAAGTAGATGGGCATGGGATACAATAAAAAAAGAGGTTGTTGAAAATGGAAAAATTAATCATAAAACAGTATTCCCTTTAGAGCTTAATACAATGCCTGGTTGGGCTGGTAGCTCATGGTATTTTTATCGCTATATGGATTCTAAAAATTCTAAATATTTTGTTGGAGATAAAGCTAAAAATTATTGGCGTGATGTCGATTTATATTTGGGAGGTAGTGAACACGCAACCGGTCATTTATTATATTCTCGATTTTGGCAAAAATTTCTTTTTGATTTAGAGCTCTTGCCTGTTAATGAGTATGCAAAAAAGCTAATTAATCAAGGCATGATTTTAGGAAATTCAGCCTTTATTTACCGAAGACCAGGAACACAAATATATGTATCTAAAGATTTATTAAAAAATTATGATAGTCTTGAAGCCATTCGAGTTGATGTTAGCTTAGTAAATGCTTATGATGAACTAAATATCGAAGGGCTAAAAGATTGGCAAGAACAGTTTAAAGAAGCTGATTTTGAAATGAAAGATGAAAAGTTTAAAGTAGTGAGAGAAGTTGAAAAAATGTCAAAATCTAAATTTAATGTTATAAATCCTGACGAAATATGTGATAAATATGGAGCAGACACTCTTAGAATGTATGAAATGTTTTTAGGTCCGATTGAGCAATCAAAACCCTGGAATACTTCAGGAATATCTGGAGTTAATAATTTTTTAAACAAATATTGGCGTTTGTTTTATAAAGAGAATAATTGGGTAGTTACAGAGAAAAAAGCAAATAATAATGAACTAAAGATACTTCACGAAACCATAAAAAAAATCACTAGTGATATTGAAAATTTTTCATTTAATACATGTGTAAGTTCTTTTATGATTTGTGTTAATGAATTATCTCGTTTAGATTGTCGAAGTAGTGAAATTTTACGTCCTTTAACAATCTTGTTATCTCCTTTTGCTCCGCATTTAGCTGAAGAGATTTGGGAACGCTTTGGTAATAAAAAATCAATTGTGAATGAGCCTTTCCCAATATCGAATCCATCCTATTTAGTTGAGGATGCCAAAAATTATCCTGTTTCATTTAATGGGAAAATGCGTTTTACAATTCTTTTATCGTTAACTCTCAAAAATGATGAAATAAAGCATGCTGTTATGGAAGACAAAAGAACCTCAGAGTATCTTCATGGCCATGAACCAAAAAAGTGGATAATTATTCCAAATAAAATCATAAATATTGTTTTTTAACTCGAAAAAATAAATTCAATAAAATGTTTACTTAATTTAAATTTTTAGCTGTGGAACAAGTTTAGCTAAAATACTATTTGACGATTTATTTGTTCTTGTAACGAAATAAAGGTTTCTGTTCTCGAAACACCATCCACAGGCTGAATTTTTTTATTAAGTAACTCCATTAGGTGTTCATTGTCACGACAAATTAGTTTAGCAAAAATACTCCAATTACCTGTCGTGTAATGGCATTCGATAACTTCAGGAATCCCTCTTAATTTTCTTACTGCATCTGGATTTCTAATTGCTTTGTCTAAGTAAATACCTATAAATGCAACTGTTTTATAACCCAATATTTTTGGATTTAAAATAACTTGAGAACCTTTGATAACTTGTGCATTTTCCAATTTTTTTAATCGTTGGTGAACTGCAGCTCCCGATATTCCTGACGTATTTGCTAGTATTTGAATAGGCGTACGTGCATCTTCTAGAAGATGTTTAATTATAATTTTATCGATACCATCTATTGAGATAGTCTGTTGTGTAATTTTCATCTAATACTTTTCATTATGTTTTAATCTAATTTAAAATTTTAAAATAGATTATTAATTATGAATAATGTAGATAAAAATCAAAAAATTAAAAAAAGCTAATTAACTTTTTCAACATATCTTTCGATAGCCATTGTCATTGATGGGGATTGGTCAGAAGGCGCTTTGACTTGTACTTTAAGCCCATGATTTTCGGCTGCTTTTATAGTAGTTTTTCCATATGCAGCAATACGTGTTTTATTTTGCTTAAAATCGGGAAAGTTTTTAAATAAAGATTCAATTCCTGAGGGACTAAAGAAAACTAAAATGTCATAATAAACATCTCTTAAATCAGATAGATCACTTACAACAGTTTTATATAAAATTGCACGTTGCCAGCTTAATTTTAGTGAATTGAGAAAATCCGGGACTTCACTTTTCAGAAGGTCAGAGGTAGGAAATAAATAATTTTCATTCTCAAATTTTTTGAAAACATTTTTCAGATCAAAAATTTTACCTTCACCAACATAAATTTTCCTTTTACGATATACTACATATTTTTGTAGATAGTAGGCCACAGCCTCTGATAAGCAAAAATATTTTGTAGTAGTCTTAATTGTAAATCTCATTTCTTTGCATAATCGAAAATAGTTATCGACGGCGTTTCTACTGGTAAGAATAACATTATCAAATTTATTAAAATCAATTTTTTGTCTTCTAACTTCTTTTGCAATCACACCTTCAACATGAATGAATGGTCTAAAATCAACAACTAAATTTAGTTTTTCTTTTAGTCTATTGTAAGGAGATTTTTCGGAAGATGGCTCAGGTTGGGATACCAATATTCTTTTCACTTTCATATTCATTCAATTTTACAACCACGGCTCTAATATTAAAATGTAGAACCAATACCAGGGTAATAATCTTAATGTGCAAAGATAAATAATTATATATAGAATTTGTTGTGGGTTAGATTTAAAAAGTAAAATTAGAATTCTAAACTGGTAAAAAACCCAGATAATTAAATAAAACAATGTAAATAATAAAAACTGTTTGTTTTGGATTTCAACATAATTGACAATTAATAAAAAAATCAAGTAAAATAATGCAAAACGAAAATTATTTATAAAATTTTTTAAAATACCAATTCTGTAATTATGGTTTATTTTAAGTTGGTTAATTAAAAATTGAATAAAAATATACCTAGAAGATAACATAAGTATTAGCGATGAAAACAAGTAATAATATTCAAAGGCAAATAATAAGGTTTTATAATTGTATTCTAATAATAAAATTAGAAAAAGACATAGGGTACTAACAGTTATTATAAAACAAAGAATATTATATGCTGATATCATATTAAATTTTTTCTCATTTGAAAATCTTTTAATATGGATGTCTGAAGAATAAAAAAGTGTAATACTCTTAAATCTTGGTGGGTTAATTTTAAAAATTACAGTTAGTATAATTAGATTAATAAAAAAAATAAAACTAATCCAATCTTGATTTAAATTGTTTTTGTAAATCAATTCTTCCATAATTCAAATTTAGGAGTTTAAAAAATTATACCCTTATACTGTCTAAGAACTAATTTTACATTTACTACATTTATATTTTTATGAAAAAAACTCTTGTAATTATCCCAACATATAATGAAATTGAAAACATCGAATCTCTAATTCATCAAGTTTTTCAAATAAAAATTGATTTAAATATTTTAGTTGTTGATGACAATTCTCCTGATGGTACAGGAGATAAAGTTCAAAATTTAATAAATAAATATTCTAAAAAATTATTTTTATTGAGACGAAAACAAAAAGAAGGACTTGGGGCTGCATATGTTGAGGGTTTTTTGTGGGCAATAAAATGCAATTACGACTTTATTTTTGAAATGGATGCAGATTTTTCTCACAACCCTTCTGAATTATTACCCATGTTGGAATTACTAAATTCAAACGTAGATGTCGTTGTTGGATCTCGGTATATAAAAGGATTTAATGTTGTCAATTGGCCTTTAACTAGAATTATAATTTCTTATTTAGCTTCATTGTATGTAAGATTAATAACTTTGATGCCAGTAAAAGACCCAACTGCTGGTTTTGTAGGATATAAAAGGGATGTTTTAATTAGTATAAATTTAGAAAAAATTAAATTTGTTGGATACGCTTTTCAAATTGAAATGAAATATAAGTCTTGGTTAAATGGATTTACTATTCAAGAATATCCAATAGTTTTTATAAACAGGAAATATGGTAAATCAAAAATGGACAAAAGCATCATTCTGGAAGCACTAAGAGGTGTTCTTTATTTGCGTTTAAATAAAAAAATATTTTCAAAGAAAAAATGAGAATAATTAAAATCATTAATGGTTTATTAGTAAATGAAGGAAATATAACTAAACAGGACATTTTAGTGAAAAATGATCGAATAGTTAAGATAGGGAATTCGATAAAGTTCTCAGGAGAATCTAAAGTAATTGATGCATCTGGAAAAATAATTTTCCCTGGATTAATTGATGATCAGGTTCATTTTAGAGAGCCAGGTTTAACTAACAAAGCTACTATAAAATCAGAGTCAAAAGCTGCACTTGCTGGAGGGATTACCTCTTTTTTAGAAATGCCAAATACCAACCCTCAAACAATAACTATTGCTAATTGGGAGGAAAAAAATAAACTCGCATCTAAAACATCATTTGCAAATTACAGTTTCATGTTTGGCGGTACTAATGATAATCTAGATCAAATTTTAGCATTGGACAACAAAAGAGTACCTGCATTAAAACTTTTTTTAGGGTCCTCTACAGGGAATATGCTTATTGATGATCCTGAAGTTTTAAAAGAAATTTTTAGAAGCACCAAATTGGTGATTGCTGTTCATTGTGAAGACGAGCAAACTATAAAAAATAATCTAAAAATTGCAAAAGAAAAATATGGAGATAAAATTCCTGTAGATCAACATCCAGTAATAAGAGATGAAAATGCTTGTTATTTGTCATCGTCTAGGGCAGTTGCACTTGCAAAAGAAACAGGAGCTCGATTACATGTTTTTCATCTCTCGACAGCAAAAGAAATCTCTTTATTTCAAAATAATATGCCACTTAATGAGAAAAAAATTACTGCAGAAGTATGCATTCATCACCTTTGGTTTAACGATTTAGATTACAAAAAAAAAGGAACACTTATTAAATGGAATCCGTCGATTAAGTCCAAAAAAGATCAAGAGGCATTGTGGGATGGTTTAAATAATGATTTTTTAGATGTATTAGCAACAGATCACGCCCCTCATACAATAAATGAGAAACTTAATGATTATAATAAATCACCTTCAGGAGGTCCTCTTGTTCAGCATGCATTACCAGCATTATTAACAGCTTATCATAAAGGTTTAGTTTCTTTAGAAAAAATTGTTGAAAAAGCATGTCACAATCCGGCTATTTTATTTGACATTAAGGACAGAGGATACATTAAAGAAGGATACTTTGCAGATTTGGTTTTTATTGACATAGATAAAGAATATAAGATAACAAAGAATGATCTTTTATATAAGTGTGGTTGGTCTCCTTTTGAGGGAACAAAATTTAAAGGTAAAATAGAGAAAACAATATTAAATGGAACTTTGGTCTATGATAAAGGAAAAATAAACTCAAAATCAGCTGCAAAAGAACTAACATTTAATAGATGATAAAAAAACAAATAAAAAATTTAATTTATTCTATTATGGTATTTCTATTTTTTAGTTGTAACAACTTTCCTTCTAACCAAAAACCTAATAATTTAATTGATGAAGAAACAATGGAAAAAATACTTTTCGAGGCCACAATGATGGATGTAATGAATACATTTAGCGAAAAAAATCCTGACTTTTTAAGATTATTTGGAGTAAATTATTTTTATCAAAAATATGGGATAGATAGTATTCAATTAATTCAAAGTGATAAATATTATTCAAAGAATCCTAGAATATATTATAGAATTTATAAGAAAGTACTTGATAAAATGCAAATGCAAAAGGACTCTATTGATAGATTAATTGATACTAAATAATAGATTTAAGTATATACTCTATTTTGTTTTTTGAAAATTATTAAAATATGTTTCAAGAGATTTTTCTATAGAGGCGTAATTAAAATTTATCTTTTTTTTAATTTTTTGACCATCATAATCTTGAAGTGAAAATAGAGTATCAATTAAGCCATAACTAAAAAATGTTCTTTTCAATCTAAATATATTTAATACTTTTTCAATAATTAAAATGGATATAAGTATACCCCTTGTAAGTTTAATTCTTGGTTTTTTCTTGTTCATTTTTATTGCAATTTTATCAAGAAATTTTTTCTGAGTAATATTTTCACTAACCAAAATAAAACGTTCATTTTTTATGTTTGAATTCATCAACAGAACCATTGCTTTTACTACATCATTAATATCAACTAAAGCAATTCTTCCATTAGTGTAAAAAGGTGATTCCCTATTAATTCTGTTGAATATAGAACTACTACTTTTACTATTAAAATTATATCCAATTATCACTCCAGGGTTCACAATTACAACATCTAAGCCCTCTTGTATTCCTCTCCAAACTTCTAGTTCTGCCGCAAATTTTGAATAAGCATAATGAGTGTGTCTTTGATTTTTAAACCAACTATTTGACTCATTTATTATTTTGATATTTTTTTCTGCACCTATGGAAGCAATAGAACTAACATAGGCAAGTTTTTTTACTTTATGTTTAATACATAGATTTACAATATTGGCTGTACCTTCAATATTAGTTTTAAATAATTTTTCCTTATGAAAATTAGCTAAAGATACTTTTGCAGCACAATGATATACCTGGTCAATTCCATTGAAAGCATTATCTAAACCGATTATATCATTTAAGTTTGTTTTTATCCACTCAATTCGTTGAAAATGATTTTTATCTTTTTTTGATGCATATTTATTAAAAAATAATTCAATTTCATTTAATTTTTCTTGACTTCTGTAAATTGCACGAATTTTTAAATTCTTTATTAAACACTCTAGAATAAGATGTGCTCCTACTAAACCAGTTCCACCTGTTATCAAGATCATATTCCAATTTACACTTTTTTAATTTTGATTTTTCGTTTCTCTCTGAGAAATCTATCTTTACTTTAAAAATAGATACAAGTGAATTTTGTACAAGAATTAAAATGGAGGGGATTACTTCATGATATGACTCCAGAAACAGAGAAATTTCTTTTAGAAAATAAAACTAAAGGATATATTGGTTTTGATCCTACAGCGGACTCACTTCACATTGGAAGTTTGGTGCAAATAATAATTTTGAAACATTTCCAAAATGCAGGACATAACCCAATAATTCTATTAGGAGGAGCTACTGGTATGATTGGTGATCCCTCTGGAAAATCAGATGAACGCAATTTATTAGATCAAAAAACACTAAAAAAAAATTCACAAGCTATAAAAAAACAGTTCGAAAACTTTCTTGATTTTGACAGAAAAAGTAAAAATAAAGCTGTCATGTTAAACAATTATGACTGGATGAAATCATATTCATTAGTAGATTTTTCAAGGGATATCGGAAAGCATATAACTGTCAATTATATGATGTCAAAAGAATCCGTAAAAAAACGCTTAGGCTCAAACGTTAAAGTTGGTATGTCATTTACAGAATTCACTTATCAATTACTTCAAGGATATGATTTTTTACATCTTTATAAAACAGTTGATTGCAAAATACAGCTAGGAGGAAGTGACCAGTGGGGAAATATAACCACTGGGACAGAATTAATTAGAAGAAAAGAGAATGGTAAAGCCTATGCGATTACTTGTCCATTAATTAAAAAATCAGACGGATCTAAATTTGGGAAAACTGAAGAAGGAAATATTTGGTTAGATAAAAACAAAACCTCTACATATAAATTCTATCAATTTTGGCTAAATACCACTGATCAGGATGCATTAAATTATATTAAAATTTTTACTTTTTTATCAAGAGAACAAATTGAGCAAAAGATTGAAGAACATATTGAATCACCACATTTAAGAATTCTTCAAAAAATTATAGCAAAGGAAATAACAATATTTGTTCATGGTAACAAAGCCTTTAAAAAAGCAGTAGAGGCTTCACAAATTCTTTTTGGCACTGCAACAAGGGAGGCATTACAAAAAGTAGACACAGAACTTTTCTTGGAATTGTTTGAAGGTGTACCTCAAACCAAAGTAAGTATGTCTAAAATAAAAAAAGGTATTGATATTATAAGCGCCTTAGTTTTAGAAACAAGATTTTTAAAATCAAATGGTGAAGCAAAAAGAGCTCTTAAAGAAAATTCTATTTCAGTTAATCAAGTAAAGGTAGATCAAAATTATATAGTCGATCAGAATGATTTAATTGCGGCTCATTATGTTTTACTGAAAAGAGGGAAAAAGAGTTTTTTTATTTTAAATGTAATTGATTAGAATAAAATTATAAAACCATTAGATTACACCCTCTGATTTCTGAATTATCAAAACGCCCTAATATTTCAAATGAACCATTTTCATTTAATCTACCTAAATCCTGTGTTTCAATAAATGAACAAGAATCAATATTTGCTAGATCCAATATATTTATTCCACCTGTTTTATTAAATCCCAATTTTTCAAAAGGATCATTTACAGATCTTATATAAACTCTCATCCATGGAGGACATTTAAATATCCCTTTTTCTTGAGAATATGCTTGACTCAATATTTCAGTCATTCCATATTCAGAATGAATTTCAGAAACTCCAAAAGCATTTTTTAATTTTTTGTGTAAATCGGTACGAATTAATTCTTTTCTCATTCCCTTCATCCCTCCTGTTTCAATAATAATTGTATTAGGTATTTTCCAGTTAAAATTTTCAGAAAGCTTCAGAAGTGCAAAACTTACACCTATTAATATTGTTTTTTTTCCCTTAGTTTCTAATTCTATTAATTTTTTTTTTAATTTTTTTAAATCATTTAGATAAAATCCACTTTCTGGATCATTTGTATCTCTAATTAGATGATCTACCATATACACTAATGAGGAATCTTCTCTTTCTAAATAGGAAGGTAATAAAGCAAGCAAAACATAGTCCTCTATATTGCCGTAAAACAATGAAAAACATTTCTTAAAGCTCTTAATGTAAAGATTTATATCGTTTATAAGATGTTTTGAAGCAATTTCACCTGTGGTTTTACTTGACAGGAAGCATTTTTGAGGAGGATTTTTTGAAGAATTTATATCATGTGATCTAAAAAAATTTATAGGTAAGAAAGGGATATTTTTCAAATCATTGACTCTACCTGGATCAGTGTTCAATAATTTACAGTAGCTCCTATATGTTAAATTATTATGATATTGGTATTTAAAAAGATTTAGAGCTAAATCGTCAAATTGACTTTTGGATTTAATTTTATCGAAATCTAAAAAAAATTTTCTCATTGATTTCAAAATTAAATAAATTAAAATTTAATAATAAATTAAAATGTTGCTCAAAAAAATATCGTAAGTTGGATTTCGAATTAAAATAATTTTTATGAAATTTAATATTGAAGACTAGCCATTTAAGTGTATACTGTTTAAATTAAAAAAATGGAAAAAGATCAAACCAAAATTCTTTTAGTAGATGATGAACCAGATATCATTGAAATTATAAAGTTTAATTTAGAAAAAAAAGGATATAAAATTTACAGTGCCTCTGATGGAGTTGAAGCAATTAAAATGTCCGAAAAAATACTTCCACATTTAATTATTATGGATGTAATGATGCCAAAAATGGATGGTATTGAGGCATGTGAACATCTTAGAAAAGATAAAAGATTCTTAAACACAATTATAATGTTTTTATCAGCTAGAGGAGAGGATTTTTCTTATGTTTCTGCTTTTGAAGCAGGTGCTGATGATTATGTCACAAAACCAATTAAGCCAAAAGTACTAGTTTCTAAAGTCAAAGCTTTATTAAGGAGATTTAAAGATGAAAATCAAAAGCAAAATATATTAGATTTTGAGAGCTTAATTATTGACAAGGATCAATACAAAATAATTCTTAATGAAAAAGAAATATTTTTACCAAGAAAAGAATTTGAATTAGTATACCTTCTTGCTTCTAATAAAGATAAAGTTTGTAAAAGGGATGAAATTATGGAAGCTATTTGGGGATCAGATGTTGTTGTTGGTGACAGAACCATAGATGTTCATATAAGAAAATTGCGAGAAAAAATTGGAGATAATTATTTAAAAACAATAAAAGGAATAGGATATAAGTTTAACTTACCAAAAAAATAAACACTTTTGAAACTATTCAAGTTTAATAAAACATCCCTTTACTTATCTGTTTTAATAGCCCTTTTCTGCTCAATTATTTCTCTTTTACTAATATTTTTTTTTCTTAAAGTCATAAACTTTGATGTCATATCGCTTGGGATATTCATTTTTATTTTCACTTGTTCTTTTAGTTATTTATTACTCCATAATAGTTATGAAAAATTAATTATTAAAAGAATTAATGAATTATATAATAGTCTTTTTCCAGCTACTACCTCTTCCTCAATTTTAAAAAGTTCAGAGGATATTGAATTACTGACAAGAAATTTAAAAAAATTAAATATTGATAAAAATCTAGAAATAGAGGATCTAAAAAATCAAGATAATTTTAGAAAAGAATTTATGGGAAATATTGCCCATGAACTTAAAACACCGTTGTTTACAATACAGGGCTATATATTGACTTTACTAGATGGCGGTATATCTGATAAAAAAATTATAAAAAAGTATCTAAAACAAACTTCTAAAGGTGTTGACCGATTAACATATATAGTAAAAGACCTAGATTTAATAACAAAGTTTGAATCGGGAATTTCAAAACTTGAAATAAATGAATTTAATATTCTAACAACAATATATAATGCATTTGAAATGTTAGAAATTCAAGCGCAGAAAAATAACATAACAATTAAACTTGACAGAAAATATAATAAACCGATAATGGTTATTGCTGATGAGGAGAGAATTCAACAAGTTATTACTAATTTAATAATGAATTCTATAAAATATGGAATTGATAGAGGAATAACTGAGATAAGTATTAACCCACTTGAAGAAAATAAAATATTAGTTAGAATATCGGATAATGGAGAAGGTATTGACAAGGAACATTTACCTCGATTATTTGAACGTTTTTATCGAGTTGAAAAAACTAGAAACAGAAAATCTGGAGGTTCAGGATTAGGCTTATCTATAGTAAAACACATTATTGACGCACATAATGAAAAGATATTTGTTGAAAGTCAAGTTAATGTTGGTTCAGAGTTCTCCTTTTCGTTAACATGTGTTTCACCAAATGATATAGAAAGTTTAAAAATTTAAACAAATCGAAAAAAATTGTGGGAACTAAAAAAAAGTTAAAAAGATTCAAAGAAAATGAAAATTTTGAAAATGTTATCCAACCAAGCAGATCGGATCTTTTAAATGAAAAATTTCTCTTAAAAGGAAAATGGAATCTTAATTTTTTTAAAAATAATTTTCCAATTGTGCTAGAACTTGGATGCGGTAAAGGAGAGTATAGTTTATTTTTAGCTAATAAAAACCCAAATAAAAATTATATTGGGATTGATATAAAGGGAGCTCGCTTTTGGAAAGGAGCTAAAACAGCCATTGAAAGTAAAATGCATAACGTTGCTTTTTTAAGAACACAAATTGAGTTGTTAAGTTATTGTTTTGGAGAAAATGAGATTGATGAAATATGGATTACCTTTCCAGATCCACAAATTAAATTTAATAGGACTAAACATAGATTAACTAATCCTCAAATGCTAAATATTTATAAAAATATAATCATCAAAAAAGGTATAATACATTTAAAGACAGACAGTGAATTTTTATTTGGATATACATTAGGCAATGTAACTCAAATGGGTGAAGTTATTTATGCTCATCATGATATCTACAAAAATGAAAATTCTCCAATTGATTCTACAGCGATTCAAACTTTTTATGAAAAAAAATTTTTAGAGAAGAATAAATCAATTACGTACATGAAATTCAGATTATAAATTGGGTGTAGAAAAAACTTTTTTTGAAAGAGTATATGAAGTTGTTAGAAAGATACCTTTTGGTAGGGTAACGTCCTATGGTGCTATTGCTCAATATTTAGGCACATCAGCCAGTGCACGTTCAGTTGGTTGGGCCATGAATGCATCACATAATGATGACACTATTCCTGCTCATCGTGTAGTAAATCGTTATGGGCTTTTAACAGGAAAACATCATTTTGGAGGATCAAATATTATGAAAAATCTTTTGGAAAATGAAGGAATTAAAATAAATGAAAATCAAGTCAAAAATTTCAACCATCATTTTTGGAATCCTAATATTGAGTTAGAATCCCTTTAAAGTTTATTTATTTTTATTAAACCTTAATATTATATTTGGATACCTATTAAGTGTATATGAAAATTAGTAAAGAAGATGTTATTAATACCTTAAAAACAATTAGTCTTTCTGGTGATAATCAAAATATAATTGATAAGGGATCAGTCTCCAATGTTATGATTTTTGGAGATCAGATTGACATTGATCTTAAATTAAATAATCCAAGTTTACAAGCTAGGAAAAAGTTGGAGGTTTTAATTTTGAAAACTTTACATGAAAAAGTTTATGAGAAAGCTAAAATTAAAATAAATGTTTCAATTGTAGCTGAAGAAAAAAAAGATCAGTCTATTACAGCTAAAACCCTATCTGGTATTGAAAATGTTATTGCAATTTCCTCTGGGAAAGGAGGTGTTGGAAAATCTACATTAACTGCCAATATAGCTGTTACTTTATCAAATATGGGATGCAAAGTTGGAGTTTTGGATGCAGATATTTATGGACCATCAATACCAACTATGTTTGACCTAGAAGGGAAAAAACCATTTTCAGTCCAAATAGATGGTAAATCAAAAATGCAACCTATTGAAAATTACGGAGTAAAAATACTATCAATTGGATTTTTTACTAAACCCGGACAAGCAGTAATTTGGAGAGGGCCTATGGCGGCAAAAGCACTTAATCAAATGATTTTTGATGCAAATTGGGGTGATTTAGACTTTCTTTTAATCGATTTACCACCGGGGACAGGTGATATTCATTTAAGTATTGTCCAATCATTGCCAATTAATGGAGCTGTTGTTGTAAGTACCCCACAGAATGTTGCTTTAACTGATGCAAAAAAAGGGATTGCAATGTTCCAACAAAAAAACATTAATGTCCCTGTTCTTGGAATTATTGAGAATATGAGTTATTTCACTCCTCAAGAATTGCCACAAAATAAATATTATATATTTGGTAAAAAAGGAGCAGAATATCTCGCTAATGATATGGAAGTTCCATTTTTAGGATCTTTACCCTTAGTCCAGAGTGTAAGAGAAAGTGCTGATTACGGAAGACCTGCTTCCATGCAGGAAAAAACATCAATAAATAATGATTTTACTGTCATTACTCAAAACCTAGTTTCTCAGGTACTTAAAAGAAATAAAAATTTGCCGCCCACAAAAGTTGTAGAAATTACTAATTTAGTAGGCTGTGAAGCTATAAAAACTCAACCAAAATGAATAATAAGGAACTAGAATCAAAAATAGATATTGCTCTCGAAGAAATAAGGCCCTTTTTAAAGTCTGATGGTGGAGATATATCATTTGTTTCAATTGAAAATGGAAAGCATGTCAAAGTACAACTTCATGGAGCTTGTGCAGGATGTACGGTTAATCAAATGACATTAAAAACGGGAGTAGAAATGACAATTAAAAAACATCTTCCACAAATCGAGTCCGTTACAAGTATAGATTCGGTCTGATTGCATGAATAAAGAAATTACTATTTATCTTGTTGACAGAATGGGTGTCAAGCATAAATTGATTGCCCCGGTTGATTTTAATTTAAACTTAATGGAATTAATCAAATCTTATGAATTCCCATTAGAAGCTATTTGTGGAGGGATGGCACTGTGTGCTTCATGCCAATGTTATGTTAACAGTGACCACCAACTTCCAGAAATTTTGGAAAATGAAGAAGCAATGCTAGCTGAAGCCCTTAACGTTAAAAAAAACAGTAGGTTATCGTGTCAGATTTTAATAAATGAAAGATTAGACGGTCTTAATATAACATTAGCTCCAGAAGAATAATTCTAAACAAATTTTTTTTCAATAATGAAAATTCATACTTGTGCATTGTTTGATCTTGATGGTGTAATTGTAGACACTGCTAATTATCATTTTCTAGCATGGAAAAAAATAGCTTCAAATTTTGGATTTGAACTTTCTAAAGAAAACAATGAAAAACTTAAAGGAGTTAGTCGAACTAAATGTTTAAATATAATATTAGAACTTTCAAATTTCGATTTGAATGAAAATTCTTTTAATTATTATTTGAAGAAAAAAAATGAAATTTATTTAGATTATATAAAAAATATAAATTCTGAAAACATATTACCAGGTATTTTAAAAACACTTAATTATTTAAAAGAAAAAAACATTATGATTGGAATTGGTTCAGCCAGTAAAAATGCAAGATTTATAATAGAAAAATTAAAAATAGTCCCATTTTTCGATGTCATTGTTGACGGAAATCAAATAGTTAATAGTAAGCCAGACCCAGAAGTTTTCTTAAAAGGTAGTAAAGCTTTAGGTGTTCTTCCTGAAAATTGTGTTGTCTTTGAAGATTCTGATTCTGGAATTCAAGCTGCAAAAGCAGCAAAAATGACTGCAATTGCTATAGGGACTCCAGATAAATTCTCTAATTATGATTTTTGCTTTACAAACTTTTTAAAAATAGTAAAATCAGATTTAGATAATTTATTTACCTCTAAAAATTATATTTAGTACGAAAAAGCAAATAAGATGAAAAAAGGTTATCTAAAAATAGATCCTTGGGAAATCATAGAAGAGGATTTTGATCCGAAAAAAGTCAAAGCATCTGAAAGCATTTTTAGTCTTGGAAATGGAGCTATGGGGCAAAGAGCCAATTTTGAAGAAGAATATTCAGGTGATACATTTCAGGGTAGTTATATTGGAGGAGTTTATTATCCGGACAAAACTAAAGTTGGTTGGTGGAAAAATGGTTATCCAGAATATTTTGCTAAGGTAATTAATGCACCTAATTGGATTGGAATTCATATAAAAATAGGTGGACATAAATTAGATCTTAACAAATGTAAAGATGTAAAAAACTTTAAAAGAGTGTTAAATATGAAAACGGGTATTTATACTCGTTCTTTCGAAGTTCAAATATCAAATGATTATAGAATTGCAGTAGAGATTAGGCGTTTTTTGTCAATGGCTCAAGGTGAATTGGGTGCGATTAAATATAAAATAAAAGCACTTGAGGGATCTCCTGAAATAATTTTTGATTCATTTATTGATGGAAATATAAAAAATCAAGATTCAAATTGGGAAGACCCATTCTGGTCTCATAAGAACCATTGTATATCTGACGAATTAATTTTACTTCATTCTCAAACACTAAAAACGGAGTTCGATATAGCTACCTATGCACAAAGTAAACTTTTAGATGAGCATGGTAATTCTATTGGTAGTTTAGAAAAATATGAAAAAGAAAATCGTATAAGCCAGGTTATTAAATATAAATTAGATGAGGGATCAAGTTGTACTCTCATTAAATTTGGTGGCTATATTAACGCTTTGAATCACCTATGTTCTGAATTTAATAATATTGCTAAAGAACTTGTTACCCAATCACACCAAAAAGGATTTGATTTATTAGCTGAGGAACACAGTTATGAATGGAATAAGATTTGGGATCAATCTGATATTCAAATTAAAGGAGATGATAAAGCACAACAGGGTATTAGATTTAATATATTCCAACTTAATCAAACTTATAATGGTCATGATTCTAGACTAAATATTGGTCCTAAAGGTTTTACTGGTGAAAAATATGGAGGAAGCACATATTGGGATACAGAAGCATATTGCCTCCCCTTTTATATGGCTACAAAAGACCAAAATGTTGCTAGGAACTTACTTAAATATCGCTATGAACAGTTGGATAAAGCTATTGAAAATGCCTCAAAATTAGGTTTTAATAATGGAGCTGCGCTTTATCCTATGGTAACTATGAATGGAGAAGAATGTCATAATGAATGGGAGATAACCTTTGAAGAAATTCATCGAAACGGAGCCATAGCATTTGCTATATTTAATTACGAGAGGTATACAGGAGACACCAATTATATTCCGGAAATGGGTATCGAAGTTTTAATAGCCATAACTAGATTCTGGATTCAGCGTGTTAATTATTCTGAAGAAAAAAAAGCATATGTAATGCTAGGGGTTACAGGACCCAATGAATATGAAAATAATATTAATAACAATTGGTACACAAATTATATTGCTAAGTGGTGCATTGAGTATACTTTGAAAGAAATTAATAAAGTAAAAAAATTCAATACCAAAAGGTGGAAAATTATTATTAGAAAAATAGATTGGGATGATAAGGAATTAGATTTGTGGAATGATGTAGTTAAGAAAATATATTTACCCAAGCATCCTGAAAAAGATATTTATTTACAACAAGATGGTTTTTTAGATAAGGAATTTCATCCAGCAAGTATTCTTAAAGATGAGGAACGACCAATCAATCAGAACTGGTCATGGGATCGTATTTTACGTTCTCCCTTTATAAAACAAGCAGATGTATTACAGGGATTTTATCTCTTTGAAGATCACTTTAACAAAAAAATGTTGGAGCAGCATTTTGATTTTTATGAGCCATTAACTGTACACGAATCATCACTATCCCCTTGTATTCATTCGATATTGGCTTCTCGTTTAGGAAGAACTGAACAAGCATATTCCTTTTATTTAAGGACTTCTCGTTTAGATTTAGATGATTATAATAAGGAGGTAGATGAGGGTCTTCATATTACAAGTATGGCAGGGACATGGATGAGTGTTGTCGAAGGTTTTGGAGGAGTTCGGGTTTTAAAAAACCAATTGCATATTGATCCAATATTACCTAATTCATGGAATGAATTTAGTTTTAGAATAAATTTCAGAAATACATTAGTAAAAGTTGTTGTTAATAAAAATGAAATAGATATTTCTTATTCAAATCCAGATCTTATAGTTTATTGTAAAGGAGAGAAGATCATAATTTAATAAGTTAAAATGAGGTATTTATCTATTTTATTTTTCGTTTCATTAATTACAAATGCTCAAATTAAAAGAATAGAACCACCTTTTTGGTGGGAAGGTATGAATGATAGTAAACTACAAGTTTTAATTTACGGAGATAATATAGCCAGATATAAAGTTAAATCAAAAGGCATGGATCTGATAAATGTTGAGCGAGTAGAAAATGAAAATTATCTTTTTTTAAATTTTAATCTATCTTTCCAAAAAAAGGGTTTTTACGATATTGATCTGTATGATTCTTTTGATAGAAAGATTGATAATTATTCTTATGAAATTAAATCACGAGAAAAAGGAAAAAAGATATCTAGTTTTAATTCTTCGGATGTCATTTATCTGATAATGCCTGACCGTTTTGCAAATGGGAATCAATCAAACGACTCGCATCCTGATTTAACAGAAAAGGTAAATCGGAAAGAACAAGATGGTCGACACGGTGGAGATATTGAGGGAATTATAAAAAATTTAGATTATTTACAGGAGTTAGGAATCACAACAATTTGGTCAACACCACTCTGTGAAGATAATGACCCAAAGGTTTCATATCATACCTATGCTCAAAGTGATGTTTACAGAATTGATCCTCGATTTGGAACTAACAACGATTATAAACGTTTAGCTGAAAATCTTCATCAACGGGGAATGAAAATAATCATGGATTATGTAACCAACCATTGGGGCATTGAACATTGGATGATTAAAGACCTTCCAAATAAAGATTGGATTCATAAGTTTGATAAATACGTTAATACAAATCATAGAAAGGAGATTCACTCTGATCCTTATGCTTCAAAAAAAGACAAAAAGGAATTAATTCAAGGGTGGTTTGTCCCTTCAATGGCTGATTTGAATCAGAGCAATCCTTTACTTTTAAAATATTTAATTCAAAATGCAATATGGTGGATTGAATTTGCAAATATTGATGGATTTCGTGTTGATACATTTCCCTATAATAATCCTAAGCCAATGGTCGAGTGGGTAAAATCAATTAGAAATGAATATCCAAATTTTAATATAGTCGGGGAGGGGTGGATGCACAATACGATTCATTTGTCCTATTGGCAGGAAAATAGCCCTATTGCTGATATTAAAGGATTTAATTCATTTCTACCGAGTGTTATGGACTTTACATTAAATGATGCATTGGTAAAAAGTTTTAGTGAAAGAAATAGTAATTGGGAAGGTGGTATGACAAGGATATATAAAAATTTACAAAATGATTTTCTTTATACTAATGTAAATAATCTATTGATTTTTGCAGAAAATCATGATACTAACAGAATAAATGATTTTTATCCAGAACTTAAAGATTACAAGAGAATGATGTCAGTTTTAATGACTCTTAGAGGGATACCACAAATTTATTATGGCTCTGAAATAGGAATGACAGGTAAAAAAGAAAATGGTGACGGAGACATTAGAAGAGATTTTCCAGGTGGTTGGTTAACTGATAATAAAAATGCTTTTTTAAAAGAAGAACGTACAATTGAACAAAATAATTATTTCGAATTCACAAAAAAGCTGCTTAACTGGCGTAAATCTAATGAAGCTGTCCATCAAGGAAAAACTTTACATTATACACCACAAAATGATGTTTATGTGTATTTTAGATTCTTAGATAATTTAAGAGTAATGATTGTTGTAAATAACAGTTCTGAGGATCAAACTATCCTACTAGATCGTTTTGAGGAAGGACTAAATGGGAAATATAATGGAATTGAAATTTTAAGCAATAATAAAATTACATTAGGTAAAAGCCTAAAAATAAAGGCTGGAATGGTTAAAATAATTGAATTAAATTGAAACTATGAAATCTTATTTAACTGTACTTCTAGGGATTTTAATATTTTCTTGTCAATCTTCAAGAGAAAAAGCTAGAAAGCCTCAAGAATCCTTAAAAGTTACAAAAACATTAGAACCAATAAGTGAAAAAATTATTGCAAATTCTGTTTTATATGAAGCGAATATTAGACAATATTCCAACGAAGGTACATTTAACGCTTTTACTAAAGATTTACATCTTTTAAAAAAAATGGGAGTTAAAATTTTGTGGTTAATGCCAATTAATCCGATTTCTACAACAAAAAGCAAGGGACCATTAGGGAGCTATTATGCTGTATCAAACTATACAAAAGTGAATCCTGAATTCGGAACTTTACAAGACTTTAAAGCTTTAGTGAAAAAAGCACACGAAATGGGTATTTATGTTATTTTAGATTGGGTACCTGGACATACAGGCTGGGACCATAACTGGATCAAGGATAAAAGTGACTATTATTTAAAAAATAAAAAAGGCGAAATTATTGATCCGATTGATTTTAGAACAGGCAAGTCGTTTGGCTGGACAGATGTAGCTGATCTTGATTATAGTAATCTTAAAATGAGAGAGGAGCTTCGTCAAGCAATGATATACTGGGTTAAAGAAGCTGACATTGATGGATATAGAATAGACCAAGCTTATGCAGTTCCAAAAATATTTTATGATAAGACATTCAAAGCATTAAGAGATATAAAACCTGTTTTTCTCTTAGCTGAGACTGATATTTATCATCCTGGGGGTATCAAACTAGTGAGTAAGTTTGATGCTACTTATGATTGGACTGGTCATCATTTATCAAAAGATATAGCAAAAGGCAGAAAAAATGCCAATGATTATTACAAACATATCAAAAGGACAATCCGCTTGTATGGTAAAGACAATATACTAGTCAATTTTGTTTCTAATCATGATGAAAATTCTTGGAATGGAACTATAAATGAAAGCTATGGTGATGCACAATATGTTTTTATGGCTATGAATTATATGCTTCCAGGCATGCCATTAGTTTATTCAGGACAAGAATATGATTTAAATAAAAGATTACATTTTTTTGAAAAAGATAGTTTTCCAAAAATTAAAGGAAATACTATGGAATTTTTACAACAAATGGGTGCACTGAAAAACAATCATAAAGCCCTAGCCACTGGATCAAATGGAGGTTCATTTAAAAGAATTTTCTCAACAAAAGACAATCAAATTTTTGCTTTTGAAAGAGAAAAAAATGGAGATACTCTTGTCGTTGTTGCAAATTTAAGTAATGGTTATTCGCAATTTACTATGCCTTATGATGGTGAGTTTAAGAGATATCAAGATTTTAAAGTCAAACGACTTTCATCTTCTTATCAATATGATATGAAGCCATGGGAGTTTTGGATATTAATAAAGTAGAAGAACCTCTCGTTAATAAGCTAAAAATTTAAGGGAAATTAATTTATGAGAATCAGAGGAGTTTTAGTTGTTTTATATTTAAGTTTTATGAGTATTTATTGCGAATCTCAAAAGAACATTGTTATTATTGGTCATAGAGGGGCAAAGGGTCACCTAGCAGAAAACACACTTCCTTCAATAGCAAAAGCCATTGATTTAGGAGTAAATGGAATAGAAATAGACGTCTTTAAATGCGCTTCTGGTGAATTAGTTGTCTTTCACGACAAGACACTCGAAGATCTTACAAACGCTAGTGGATATATAGAGGATTTAGATTTAGATTCAATTCAACGTATAGAAGTTTTGGATGGCTACACAATTCCTACATTGAATGAAGTAATGGATTTAATTCAAGGAAAGGTTTTTCTTAATATTGAATTGAAGGGAAGTCAAACAGCAATCGAAACTAATAATCTTTTGGAAGAATACTTTGATAAAGAAGAATGGTCAAACGAAAAAATTTTGATTTCTAGTTTTATTTGGGAAGAACTAAAAAAATTTAGACAAATAAATAAAGAAATTCCAATAGCTATTTTAACTGAAGATGATCCCTTAGATGCTATTCCTGTAGGATTAGAACTTGACGCTGTTTCAATTAATCCTGATTATGAGACTTTAAACGATGAAAATATTCAAAAAATTCAAAAAAATGGATTTAAAATATATCCTTGGACAGTTAACGCACCCAAAGATATTAGACTGTTAATTGACAAAGGAGTAGATGGAATTATTACTGACTTTCCAGAAAGAATAGTAAAATAATCTATTAGTTCAAATAAATTATAAATGCGTTCAAAATAGAAGCAAAACTCACCCAGACTATATAGGGATATAACATAATAGAAGCTTTTTTATCAACGAGTCGAAACCAAAATATTGTTCTTTGAATAAGTATCCATAAAATAACAATTACAACCATAGATAAAGAAGGGTTTCTTAGTCCAAAAAAAACTAATGACCATAGTCCGTTAAGAATCAATTGGGATAGAAAATGATATATAGCTGTTTTCCCCCACAAATGTCTTCTCCCAAAAAACCAAACCCTACCAATAGCAATTCCCATAAGGATATAAAGAAATGTCCAAACAGGACCAAATACCCAATTAGGAGGTGAAAAAAAAGGTTTTTCTAAATTTTCATACCAATTTGGGATAGCATTTTTTGTAACTATACTTGAGATTAAACCTATACCTAGCGAAAGTAAAATTCCAACAATGCATGCTAATATTAAATCTTTTTTTATTTTTTTCATTCCATATACAAAGTAGTGATTTCTAATCTTTCTTCAATAAATCATAACATATGAAGTCCTATATTTGAAATTTATATGGAAGAAAATTTATTTGTTTCAAAAACAGCACCCCCCAGAGAGTTCAAATCTTTTTGGGAAGCCCCCAGTAATATAGCTTTGGTAAAATATTGGGGAAAAATAAGTTCTCAAATACCAAAAAATCCTTCTTTGAGTTTTACATTGTCAAAATGTGTTACTAAGACAGAAATTTTATTTAAACCTCATAAATCAAAAACCTTTGACTTTGATTTTTATTTTGATGATAAACCAATGACCAATTTTGAGATTAAGCTTGGAACATTTTTCAAACTTGTAAGTTCCTACATACCTTGGATAAATGAATATAAACTAGTCATAAAAAGTCAAAATTCTTTTCCTCACAGCAGTGGTATTGCTTCATCAGCATCAGCGATGGCTGCATTGTCTTTAAATTTGATGGATATGGAAAGAAAATTATTTCCAAAAATGGATAATTCTTTTTTTTATCAGAAAGCTTCTTTTTTAGCTCGTTTAGGGTCTGGAAGTGCTGCTAGAAGTATTAAGGGACCTGTCACAATATGGGGTAAAAATAATTCAGTTTCTTTTTCGTCTGATCTTTATGCAGTAAATTTTGACGATGAATTAAGCCCTATTTTTAAAACTTATCAAAATGCAATCCTACTAGTAGATAAGAACTCAAAGTCTGTTACTAGTTCTCAAGGACATAATTTAATGAATAAACACCCTTATGCATCTAATAGATTTATACAAGCTAAAAGTAATTTGAAAAATCTTGTTGACATTATGAAGTCCGAAGATTTAGATGGATTTGTTGAGATTGTTGAGTCAGAGGCTTTATCACTTCATGCTATGATGATGACCTCAAATCCATATTTTATTTTGTTTAAGCCGAATACTTTATCAATAATTGAAAAAACTTGGGACCTCAGGAAAAATAAAAAAATTCCTATTTGTTTTACCCTTGATGCTGGAGCAAATGTCCATCTTCTATATCCATTTGAATTTAAAAATATAGTTAAAATATTTATTGAAGATGAGTTAAAAGAATTTTGTCAGAATGGTCAATACATTTTGGATTATGTAGGTGTTGGTGCTAAAAAAATTTAAATTAGATTTAATTCTAGAAAACGTTTTTCTTATTTATGCAATCGTCTCAATTTTTCTCTAAAATTTTACTTTTTGGGGAATATGGAATAATTAAAAGTTCTAAAGGACTTTCTATTCCATATGATTCCTATAGTGGATTTTTAAGTATTCTAGATCAAGGCACTAATGAAAATAAAGTTTCTCATAATAATTTATCAGCATTCTCAGAATATCTAAAGAAGATAAATAATGAAATATTAGATTTTGACTGGGAAAAATTAGAAAATGATTTAGCCAATAGACTTTTTTTTGATAGTAATATACCTAAAGGCTATGGGGTTGGGAGTAGTGGAGCAATAGTAGCCGCATTTTATGACAGATATATTTTAAGTAAAAAAAAATTTGATAAAACTTTAAATAATGAAAATCTAATTTATTTAAAAAATATTTTTAGTAAGATGGAATCTTTTTTTCATGGCAAATCTTCTGGCCTTGATCCATTAAATAGCTATCTCAATTTACCTATTTTAATAAAATCTGCAGATCAAATTGAAACAACTAAAATTCCGATTAAAAAATCATCTGATGAGAATGTCATTTTTTTGTTAGACACTGGTTTTAATTGTGAAACTGAGCCAATGGTGTCATTATTTATGGATAAAATGCAGAATAAAGAATTTAGTAAAATATTTAATAACGAGTTTATTGTAAGTTCAAACAAATGCATAGAGTATTTTTTAAAAGGTGAGATTGATTTATTTTTTATTAATCTAAAAAAATTATCTTCTATTACAATTAAATATTTTAAACCTATGATACCTGAAAAATTTCATGAATTGTGGTATGAGGGAATTAAAACGAATGATTTTTACTTCAAACTATGTGGCTCTGGGGGCGGAGGATATATTTTAGGATTTTCAAAAGATCCCAATAAAACAAAAAGATTAATGAAAAATAATTTAATAGAAATTGTATCTCAGTTTTAAAAAGATTGATAAATGAATTTTTCATGATATTTTAAGATCTAGTTTCCATGAAATCAAAAAAACAATTAGTAAAATCTAAGAACTCCTATTCAAAAAATGAGAACAGTGTCCGTTTAAATAAATTTTTAGCAAATGCCGGTTTAGGCTCAAGAAGAGAGGCCGACAATTTTATTAAAATGGGATTAGTTCAAATTAATGGAAAGGTAATTGCAGAAATGGGATACAAGGTTAAGCCAAATGATATTGTTAAATATGATGGTTCAAGAGTAAAAAATTCAGCTTTAGAGTATCTTTTGATAAACAAACCTAAGGGATTTATAGCCTCTTCTCAAAAAAGAAAAATTAATAAGCCTATACAAGATCTTATTTCATCAGTTATTGACGCAAAGATTCTTCCAGTTGGGGATATGGGTAGACCTTTGACTGGATTATTGATTTTAACTAATGATGAAAAAATAAGAATAAGAATTAATAATTCTAAAAAAATTCATATGGTTTATCATGTGAAATTGGAGAAAAATATTTCAAATGAAATCATGAGCAAACTAAAAAAGGATCAATTGGTATTCGATAAAACTCAAAAAATAAATTCCATAAGTCATATTCCAGGAAAATCAAAAAAAGAGGTGGGTGTTGAGGTGCATTCTATTTCTCCTTTAATACTTACAAAACTTTTTGAAGCATCTGGATCAAAAGTTATTCAAATGGATCGAGTTGTTTTTGGTGGACTAACCAAAAAAGATTTACCAAGAGGTAAATGGAGAAGATTAACTACTAAAGAAATTGGGTTTTTGAAGATGATGTCCTAATTTTTTGTAAAAGATTTCATAAAAAAAACATCCGTAAACTAAACAGTAAGAAAATAATTGTAATACTATATTTTCCTGAATAAAATTTGAGGAATAGGCATTGTAACTCCAAAAAACTGTCAAACTCCAAATTATAGGGAATGCGTAACCTGAAATAATACCAACTAAAATTAAATTAATTATGTACCAAGGATGAATTGTAGTAGAAATAAAAAAATAACAACTTAAAAATAATAGTAAGCTTTCAAGTATTCTTTTATTATTCAGGTTAGAATAAAGCAAACTAAAACAAAAAATTAACCCTATGTTAATATAAGGAGTAATATTTCCAAGTTGACGTATTATATTATATCCATACGTTTTATAACCAATAAAACGAATTATTTTGTATATACTTCCATTAAATTCAAAGTAATTAAACCAAAGTCGAATCGTATTTAAATAGTTTTCAATCATAATTCCATTAAAAAAAGGGAACCAAATTATGATTGAAAAAAAACCAGATATCAATGCAAACAAAATAAATTTTCGATATCCTAAAAATCTAAAAAAGAAAGGAATAAAAAGTAGTGGTAATAATTTTATTCCTATTGCTATAGCCATAAATAAACCTCCCAAAAATGGATTTTTTTTGAAACAAAATATCCATGAGAATATTGTAAAACATAACATAAAACTCTCACTATGTAAATTTCCAAATCCTTCAATAATTACAATAGGATTTAAAAAATACCATACAATGTATTTTGGATCAAGTTTTAGATATTCTAATAAAAATTTTGTTCCAAAAAACAAACAAATTTCTCCAATTAAATAAACACACCTAATTCCCTTTACATAATTAAGAATTCCATTTTGATCTAAATGACAAATTAATTTAAATAGGTATTGACTAAGGGGGGGATAGTTAGTATAATTGATCAAACTAAGATCACTCATTTGATTGTATATTGTAGACGAATTTGGGAATATTACAGAATCAACTATTTGACTAGGATTATATTGATAAGGATTAATACCTAATAGTTGAATATTTCCATCCCAGAGAAAACGATAAAAATCTTCTGAAAGAGAAGGGATATGCTCCCAAAAAAGTGCTCGACAAATAAGTCCAATTATAAAAACACCAATTAACGAATTATACTTTCTTATCCATAAATAGAGTATTACGAATAATAAGGTATAGCATGTAAGTAATAAGAAAGTATCATCTCGTTGAATTTTGTATGAAAACAAATAAAAACCAAATAAGAAAGTAGATGAATAGAAACAAAACAAAATTTTTTCTTGAATTCTCATTTTAATTTGCCTTCCTTAAAATCAAAATAACTTATTGTTGAAAACCCAATAAAGAGAAAAATATAAAAAAATAAAAAACTAAAATCAGCTTTAGGAAAAATTAATAAAGAGGCGATTATTGCAAACAGAAAATATATTGCAGTAACCAATTCAATTATTGAATAAATTGAAATTTTATTTTTGGCATATTTGTTTTTTCTTATGCTTGTATTATTAAATTTTGGAGTTCGAATAAATGGACTTTTTTTGCCAAAATATCCTTCTAAAACAGCAATTGAATTGTGTATTGAAAATCCCATTACCAAGCTATAAAAAGTAATAAAGCGTTTAAAATAAAATAAAAAAGAAAAAGCCCCACCTCCATAAAAATACTTATGAACATGCCAATAACAGCAGAAAAAAATTAAAGTACTTATGATGAACAAACCACTTATATTAAATAAAAAAGATAGTTCAGGATATACATTTTTAATAAAAAGTAATGGAACACTTAGTACAGAAATAATTAATACATTTAAAAACATACTGCTATTAAGTAAATGAAACAGAGCATTTATTTTTGTATATAAATTCAAATTTTTAGAAATAATTACTTTTTGGATTATTTTCCTAAAATTTTCAGCTCCTCCTTTATTCCATCTAAATTGTTGAGAGCGTATTGCACTCATGCTAATTGGCAGTTCAGCCATAGTTTCAATTTCATCCAAATATTTAAATTTCCAATTTTTAAGTTGTGCACGGTAGCTTAGATCTAGGTCTTCAGTTAAGGTGTCATGTTCCCAGTTTCCAGCATCAATTATACAGGTTTTTCTCCAAATCCCTGCTGTGCCGTTAAAATTTATAAAATGATTTTGACTATTTCTTCCTATTTGCTCTAAAATAAAATGAGAGTCTAAAGCAAAAGCTTGAACTTTAGTTAAAACAGAATAGTTCCTATTTAAATGTCCCCATCTTGTTTGAACAACACCAATTTTTGAGTCTTCAAAATAAGGAATTGTATTTAACAACCAATTTGATTGGGGCATAAAATCAGCATCAAAAATAACTATAAATTCTCCAGTTGCTGTTTCAAGTCCTTTTTTCAAAGCACCCGCTTTAAAACCTACTCTTTTTTTTCTGGTTATTAGTTCAATAGGGATATCTTTCTTTTGATATTTACTAACTAAATTTTTAGTAAGAATTAATGATTCGTCAATAGAATCATCTAATACTTGAATTTGAATTTTATTTTTAGGGTATTCTAATGCTGTAATACATTTTAATAGTCTTTCAACCACATAATATTCATTATAAAGTGGAAGCTGTATTGTCACCTTTGGTAGTTGAGTTGGAAGTAAAGGTTTCTTTTTTTTTTCTTTTTTATGTTTCAAAAGATATCTCAACATATTTAGCTGAGTTAAACTATATATGAAAATCATAAGCAAACTGCTAATGTATATTGCAAAAGTAATGTATGATAAAACGAGCATTTTGAAACTTAATTTATTTCCACTTTGAGAAATAAAATTTTCCAATCCAAGTTAGTATTTTATATCCAGCCATCAATGTCCCCTTAACTGTTCCTGATACTTTTGATATCCCAATTCTTCTTCTATATCTTACTGGAACCTCAACATAAGCTAATTTTCTTCTTAAAATTTTTAACTGCATTTCAATTGTCCAGCCATATGTTTTATCTTTCATTCCAAGAGAGTTTAGAGTGTCCCAACGTATAGCTCGAAATGGACCTAAATCAGTAAAATTACCTTTATAAAGTAAGCGCATTAAAAAGCAAGCTAGAGCATTTCCAAAAACTTGTTGAATAGTAATAGCTCCTTTCTCTCTCAAATTTTTTGATCTTGTCCCAATACAAAAAACTACTTTTTCTTCTATAATTGGATTCACAATTTTATTTAAATCTTCAGGATAATCTGAGTAGTCACCATCTAAAAAAACAACTATATCGGGAGGGTTATTTTTTAAATATTTAATTCCTTTCAGACACGCATAGCCATAACCTTTTTGGTTTTCATGTAAAACAATTGCATTTTTTGATTTAGCTACTATTGATGTATCATCATTTGAGCAATTATCTACAACAATTATCTCTTTGACAATTCTTGGGATAGAATCAATTACCAAACCAATAGACTTTTCTTCATTATGAGCCGGTATAACTACAGCAATTTTGATACCAATATTTTTAATTTATATTTAATTCTAATTGCTGTTGAGGAACAATATATTTATCAAAATACCAACTGGATAATGATTCAAACGCTAAAAAAAATGAAACCCCAAAAGTGGTAAGAAGTAGAATCAATAAAATCAAATTAAGTTTTTTTCTTTGTGGATTTATTGAACATTGATTTTGCTTTTTCCTAAAAATTAGTGTAGCATAAACACCTAATCCAACCGCAATGATTCTCAGAATAATAGAGCCAATTCCAAGACTACCATCCTCTTTATAAAAAAAATCTGCAAAAGAAATCGCAACTACACCTCCCATCAATCCAAACATAAATAAAACTGCTGGGGCAACACAACAAAGCATTCCAGTTAAAGCAGATAGTAATCCATACTTAATCGACCACTTAAAAGCATTTGGATTTTTCATAATTTATTTCAAAAATATTTATTATTCATTTAATTCCCAATTGTATGGTAAATAATTGAGTTTTGATCTTTGAATATTAATTTTAGAATATCTGGAAATAAAATCAAGCATCATTTTTTTTGATCCAAAATCACTTCCGTACCATAAAAATATTTTTGAAATAGCCGATTTATTTTCATCTAATTCATTTTTTGAATTATCATTCAAAAATGAAATAGTTACTTCATTTAATTGATTGTTTAGTTTTTTTTCGGTGTAGGCCTCGTTTAATAATTTAGGACAAGACTTAGAAGCACAATTAATTGCGAAATGAATACGAGGCTCATTCAATTTTCTTAAAATTTTGTGTTCAATATCATCTAAACTATAGTTGACTCCTCTAGATTTAAAACATTTCGTTTTCCAAGGTGAGTTAATTTCCTTAATGCTATTTAAAGGATAATTTGCTAGGATTAATTTTACTGTCAATGCATTGTATGCGTTTATCCAAAAAGATATTTTGTGAGATTTTGAAGATTTATCTTCCGGAGGAAATTTTGATAAAAGATTAATATAAGCATCTAAATTACTTTTATTTTTATTCCATAACTTATAGTTAACATTTCCATTATTTGAAACATATTTTTTTAAATCATTATTCCAACGATGATGAATATTTTTTTGACTAAATGACATAAAAAATGTCAATAAAAAAATAAAGTGGAGGAAATTTCTTGCGAAATAATTCAAATTGTAATGTTTAGTTAAAATATTCAAAACATGAATTTTTTATTATACTTTTTCAAAAGTGATAAGTTAGACTTAACATCTGAAAAGCTATCTATATCTTTTGCAATTTCTAAAAAACTTATTTTTCTATCTTTTATTTTTAAAATTGTTTTTTCCAAAACATTATTTGTACTCCATGGAATATTTTTAAAAATATTTTCATCAAGATTTTTCATTCCAATTAAGAAGTAACCGCCATCATAGGAAGGCCCAATTACTAAATCACATTTATCCAATAATTTAAATGAATCAGTAATTATTTTTTCATTTAAAGTCCATAGATCTGTTCCTATTAAAACTATTTTTTTATATTTTTTTTTGAATGCCCATTGAAATGCATTTGCCATTTTTTCCCCTAAATTTTCACCTAGTTGCAATTTAGATTTTACAGAATGCTTAAATAAGTTTTCCAATTTTTCATTATTTCTATTTTTAAATAAAACAGTCATTATTTTAGTTTTTTTGGTCACATTTGAAGTATGAGAAAGTAATTGTTCATAAATCCATTTTGACCTATCCATTCCTATATTTTTACCAATACGAGTTTTAACTTCTCCCAATATTGGAGCTTTAGCCAGAACGATTATAATAGAGCTCATGAAGTAAAACAAAAAAA
>CETE01006968.1_pt1 | contig 50869 bp, 39 predicted proteins | sample 531241 | NCBI WGS metagenome assembly CETE01 (sample SAMEA2622336, study PRJEB7988) | marine metagenome | biome: marine biome (ENVO:00000447); feature: deep chlorophyll maximum layer (ENVO:xxxxxxxx); material: "saline water (ENVO:00002010), including plankton (ENVO:xxxxxxxx)" | depth 30 m
ATCGATTGTTCAGAATCCGGATTTTAATCTCTCGGCCAGTAAACCTTTTACCGAAATCTCTAAATCAGCTGACTCGGCTCGATGGGCTTTGAACTTTGATTCCGACGATGTCGAAAAAGTTGCGGAGCTGTATGCTGATCTCTCTGAAATTGAAGGCGGAAAGATCGTCATTTCAGGCATTCGGCTTCCGATGGAAATTGCTGATGTAGGCCCCTCAACACCTTTAGGCCCAGGCAATAAAATTTCTTCTGATCACTCCGATGCGCTGGCCATTGTTCATGCCTTCGCGCTCGCTGTCGTGCAACGTGACTTTGAAACAGCAAGAGCCCTTTCTGATCTCGAGTCCGTTACTGATGAGCGAGTGGCTGCCCTCATCATCGCCATAGAAGAAGGTAATTTTACCTTGAAAGAAGACCGGCCGTTTGTGGTTACCCTAGCCCGTGAAGATATCACTTGGGTCTTGAGTCGCCTTCAATCTGACAGCGGCGCTTCTGAATTTGCGGTTGAGCTTGGACAGTTTGATGGAAACTGGAAAGTAAGCGGACTCACTTTTTCCAAGGTTCTCTCAGCGCTCGCTCAGGCAGCGGGCGGTGGCGGTGTGGCTTACAGCCCGATCGTGGAGGATCCAGCAGGAGGAGACTCGCTGGTGCTCTATTTTGAATTCGATGAGAACACCCTGACCTCACGTGGGAATCGCCAACTTGCCATTTTGGCTGGCATTCTTACCCAGAGGGAAAATCGTGTAATACGGATCAACGGTCACGCTGATGCTTTGGGCAGCGATAGCTACAATGCGAAATTAAGCAATCAACGAGCCGATGCAATTCGTGAAGCGCTTATTTCAATGGGGGTTTTACCTGACCAGGTCGTTACCGAAGGCTTCGGTGAGAGCAAGCCGCGGCGCCCCAATGTTAATCCTGACGGCTCAGACAACCCGGCCGGTCGTTCGAAAAACCGACGCGCCGAGGTTTACCTCGATTTTTAAGCGTCAATTCCGATACAATAAGGTTCAATTGGACACACCATCCTGATGGATGAAAGCGATTCACCCGAAGGTGGATTCAGTCGCTTTGTTTAGGGCGGTAAATCGCGTAAATTGAAGGTTCTATCTTGACCTCCGAAAGCCCCACCGTAAGTTGCCGCCCTCGCGGTTGAGCCGCTGTTTTTTATGAATATCCACGAGTATCAGGCCAAGGAATTGTTCGAAAAGTTCGGAGTTGCCACCCCTCAAGGACAGGTTGCCGATAGCTCGGAAGCGGCAAAAGAAGTGGCTTCCAAGCTTGGCTCTAACATTGTCGTTAAGGCGCAGGTTCACGCTGGCGGTCGCGGAAAAGGAACGTTCAAGAATGGCTTTGAAGGTGGTGTTCACCTTGTTAATTCCGCCGCCGAGGCTGCTGAGGTTGCAGATAAAATGCTCGGGCAGACACTCGTCACGCACCAGACCGGTGAAGAAGGTAAGCTCGTGAGTAAAATAATGGTGGCTAATGCCGTCGATATCGAAAAGGAATATTACCTTTCTATCCTCATGGATCGTGAGAGTCAGTCTCCGGTTATTGTTGCCAGTACTGAAGGAGGCGTGAATATCGAGGAGGTGGCCGAGGCGACTCCCGAAAAGATTCATAAAGAGGTCATTCACCCCCTTCTTGGAATTCAGCCTTACGAGATCCGAAACCTCGCTTCAAATCTGGGTCTTACAGGTGATGCTGCCAAGCAGTTCGGAAAATTGGTGAAAGGGCTCTTTAAGCTATTCATGTCCTGTGACTGTTCCATGGTTGAGGTGAATCCGCTGGTGACCACCCCTGCTGGCGATGTCCTCGCGCTTGATGCAAAGTTCGACTTCGATGATAATGCGCTTTATCGCCATCCTGAGATTGCTGAGCTTCACGACCCGACTGAGGAAGACCCTCGCGAAGTTGAGGCGGCTAAGTATGACCTCAATTACATTGGTCTTGATGGAAACATTGCCTGCCTCGTGAATGGCGCTGGCTTGGCCATGGCAACGATGGACATTATCAAGCACAGCGGCGGTGAGCCGGCAAACTTTCTCGATGTGGGAGGTGGCGCTACTCAGGAGCAGGTCCGAAACGCCTTTAGAATCATCCTTAGCGATTCTAAGGTGAAGGCCATTCTCGTTAATATATTCGGCGGTATCATGGACTGCGACGTCATTGCCAAGGGTATCGTCGCTGCCTGCGGTGAAGTTGACCTCAATATTCCCCTAGTGGTTCGACTCGAAGGAAATAATGTGAAAGCCGGCAAGGAGACGCTCGCTGGATCCGATGTCAATCTTATTTCAGCAGATACACTAGCAGATGCTGCTCAAAAGGCCGTCACGGCTATTGCTTAATTAGGAAATTTTACCCGCTACCTCCTATGGCTATCCTCGTTGATGAAAACACTAAAATCCTAATTCAGGGTATAACTGGTTCCTTTGGTGGTCGCCACGCGCAGCTAAGCCTTGACTATGGCACAAAACTTGTTGCCGGAGTGACCCCTGGAAAGGGAGGTCAAAAGTTCGCTGAAACCGTTCCAATTTTTGACACAGTGACTGACGCAGTTGTAGAGACCGGTGCCACTGTGAGTGCGATTTTTGTTCCGCCTCCCTTTGCTGGTGATGCCATCCTTGAAGCCGTTGATGCAGGTGTTGATCTCGTCGTGGCTATAACTGAAGGAATTCCGGTGATGGACATGATGAAAGTCCGAGCTGCGATGAAAGACTCTGGAGCTCGGCTCATTGGACCTAACTGTCCTGGCATCGTCACTCCCGGAACTGGGGAAAATTCGCATGGTGGCTGCCGGATTGGCATTGCGCCTGGATATATCCATAAGCGCGGCAAGGTTGGTGTGGTTTCCCGAAGCGGCACCCTGACTTACGAAGCGGTTTATCAGCTCACCAGCCTAGGGCTCGGACAGAGCACTTGTGTGGGTATCGGTGGTGACCCCATTAACGGCACGTCGCATCTCGATGTCCTCAAGATGTTTAACGACGACCCCGAAACCGAGGCGATCATCATGATCGGTGAGATCGGAGGCACTGCTGAAGAAGAAGCTGCAGCTTGGGCCAAAGAAAACTGCGATAAGCCCATTGCGGGATTCATTGCTGGAGCGACAGCTCCGCCCGGACGTCGCATGGGACATGCCGGAGCGATTGTTTCCGGAGGAAAAGGAACGGCTGAAGCTAAGATTGCCGCCATGCAACAAGCGGGAATCGAAGTCGCTCAAAACCCCTCTGACATGGGTCAGGCACTCGTTCGCGCTATGGGCTGATTTGCCTCCGAACCCAATAATCCCTCTCACAATTTGATCTAACCGATCGTAAATATTTAGTAAGTAAGCCATGTCGGAGAAACCGGAATACGCCAAGGGACTCGCAGGAGTCATCGCTAACGAATCCTGTCTTAGTGACGTTCAGGGACAGGAAGGTATCCTTCGTTATCTGGGCTACAACATTAATGACCTCGTTGATAATTGCAGCTTTGAAGAAGTCATGTACCTTCTTCATCGTCGAAAATTTCCAAACCAGTCGGAACTTGATGTTTTCACGAAAACCCTCCGCGCTGAGCGTCACCTTCCCCAAGGCGTGATTGATTTTATAACGGCGGCCCCCAAGGATGCCCAACCCATGGAAGTGGTTCGCACAGGCGTCAGCATGCTTAGTATGTATGACCAGCGTGGAGGCGATCAGGATTACGACCTCAACGAAGGGCGAGCCATTTCAATTTGCGCGCAGATGCCGCTCATCGTGGCATATTTCCATCGCGCTCGCCAGGGGCTCGACCTTCCTCCGGTTCGCGAAGATCTTTCCGAGGCAGCTCACTTTTTATACCTCATCAATGGTGAGGAACCGAGCCCTGAGGCTGCTCGCACGTTGGATGTGGCTTACATTCTTCACGCCGATCATGGCATGAATGCCTCTACTTTTAGTGCTCGCGTCACCATCGCGACGCTATCGGACATGTATTCCGCCATCACTTCTGCGATCGGCACACTCAAGGGGCCTCTCCACGGTGGAGCCAACGAGGGTGTCATCCACATGCTCCAAGAAATTGGAAGTCTTGATAAGGTTGATGCTTATGTTGAGGACTGCCTTGCTAATAAAAAGAAGATCATGGGAATTGGTCACCGAGTTTATCGTGTCCTCGACCCGCGCGCTCCCCATCTTCGCAAGATGGCGATCAAACTCACAGAGGAACTTGGCGAAACCAAGTGGATCGATATGTCCGAGCGAATTGCTGAGATGATGCGCGAAGGCAAGGGGTTAAATGCCAACGTTGATTTCTATTCGGCAACTGTTTATTATTCTCTTGGGATCCCAACTGATCTTTTCACCCCGATCTTTGCGATCTCTCGCGCTGCCGGTTGGACTGCTCAAGTGCTTGAGCAATTAGAAGACAATCGACTCTATCGCCCATTGACCTTGTATACTGGTCCGAGCGAAGACCAACCCGTTACTCCGATTTCTGAGCGCGGCTAACTGATCATACTTTATCAGGTTGTCATGGAGTGTTTGAGGGTGGGTCAGTATCCTGCCAAACATCTACTCATTCCCAAGAGACCCGTCGATGCGCAGTGGAGCGAGGAGACTGCTGAGGCGCAGAGGTGGCCGTCTTGGCGTAGGTGAGGTAGAGCAACTTCGATTGATCTATTGCGCTTATATACAACAGGTTAGATCGCCTAACTATCGCAGCAGAGTGATTTAACGGGTAGTAAGGCGGTTGATTCAGGGAAATTCACTGAAGACCAACTGTGTGGTTTCTGCGGATCTCGCCATTCAAACGATCCAGCTTTTAGGGCTTCAGCCTCCGTTTCGGCACTTGCTTTACGAGTCGGTAGTTGTTGGTTTGGATGGCAACGTTCTAATAATATGTCCTTCCCGCTGGCAATCTACGTCCATCACTTTGATCCAATCGCGATCCACTTCACGGAGAGCTTCGGTATTCGGTGGTACGGGCTCGCCTACGTGGCGGGATTTTTAATCGCCTATTTCCTGCTTTGCTGGTTTGTGAAGCTCAAAGTCAGCGAACTTAAAAAAGATCAGGTCGCCGATTTTATCACGGCAGTAGCAGTTGTTGGCGTGATGCTTGGTGGGCGGTTCGGTTATATGCTTTTCTACAATTGGGACGCTTTTTCGAGGAACCCCGCCATCTTTTTTGACTTTCTTGGAGGAGGCATGTCGAGTCACGGGGCGTTCGCAGGGCTCATCCTCGCGGTATGGGGTTACGCCAAGTTTACTAAAAAATCGTTTCTCGGGCTGGGGGACAACTTGGTTTGTGTTGCTCCGGCGGGCGTTTTTTTGGGCCGCTTGGCCAACTTCATCAATGGGGAGCTCTATGGTCGCGAAACGACGTTTAAGATGGGGATGAAATTCCCGGAGGAACTGAATCATGTGGTCGAGTCCCCAAATGGGCGATATCTCAAATATTCGATCGAGAATTTCAGAGAAATCACCGCGAATGCTGGGGAAATTCTCCCTGACTTGACGAATAAGTTTGAGGCGGTTATTGCGCAGGCGCAGTCTGCAGGTCGGTTTCCTCATGCCGCCGCGGCGGAACTATTGATCAACACGTCGCGCGAGAATTCTGATTTCAGGGCGATTCTTGCCGAATATCTGACTGTTCGCCATCCGTCTCAGATATATCAGGCTCTGGTCGAGGGTTTCGCCATTTTTGTGCTGCTGATGGCGATCCGCTTAAAGTGGCGCCATCTTTATCAGGGGGTGCTCTCGGGGATATTCTTTTTTGTTTACGGTATCGGCCGAATCCTTGTGGAGAATTATCGGGAACCGGATTCAGAGTTGATCGGGGCGATGTCGAAAGGGCAGTTTTACTCAATTTTCATGATTGGAATAGGGGTGGTTTTCCTAGTGTATGCCTTCGTTACCAAAAGACGTAACATGCTGACTTCATGCTGAGTTCGGAATACCTCAAAATTGGGCCGCCCTTCCTCTTTGACCACTCCCCCAGCGGGTGCTACTTTCGACGCCTTTTCGATCCTGAAAAACTATGAGTTCTGACGACGGTTCTTCCGGCTATAAAGCCACGCTGAATTTGCCTGAAACCGACTTTCCAATGCGCGGAGACTTGGTTAGGCGCGAGCCTGCCCGACTCGAAAATTGGGAAAGCAGCCAACTTCATGAGCGGATCATTAACAAGCGCAAAGAAGCCGGCTCAGCTCGTTTTATTCTGCATGACGGACCACCGTTTGCGAATGGGGATGTTCACATGGGGACGGCCCTAAATAAGGTGCTCAAAGACCTCGTGCTCAAAAGCAAGTCGATGGCTGGTTACGAATGCCCCTATGTCCCCGGTTGGGATTGCCACGGACTTCCAATTGAGTTTAAGGTCGTCAAGGAATCGAAGGGGCTTGAGCCAGCTGAGATTCGGACTCGTTCCGAGGCTTTTGCCCGCGAGTGGATTGACACTCAGCGAGCGTCATTTCGTCGCCTCGGAGTCCTCGGTGACTGGGATCATCCTTATTTGACACTGGCCCCTGAGTATGAGGCGGACATCATTCGCGTGTTTGCCCAACTTATTGACCGTGGTCTTGTCTATCAAAGTAAGAAGCCTGTGCAATGGAGTTACGGTGCGCAAACGGCTCTGGCTGAAGCGGAGGTGGAGTACGAGGACGTAAAGGATCTCGCTATCTTCGTGAAATTCCAGCTCACGACCGGTGAATTTGCTGGGAAGGCATCTATGGTCATCTGGACGACGACGCCATGGACGCTTCCCGCCAACCTGGGGGTTGCGGTGCATCCTCGTTTCACTTACCTCGTCGGTGAATTCACTCATGCTGAACGCGAGATCACCGAGACCTTTGTGATCGTGAAGGAGCTGCTTGATGCGTTCTCGGAAAAGACTGGCTTTGCGCCTTCAGGAGAATTAACCGAGATCAAAGGAGAGGCTTTAGAAGGGGCTGAAGCGCAGCATCCATTTCTCGACCGTACGTCCCGGCTTATTCTCGCTGAGTTCGTGACCACAGAGTCCGGCACCGGTGCAGTACACATTGCTCCTGGCCATGGTGCTGATGACTATCTCGCCGGACAACAGAATAATCTGGGTTTGCTTTCGCCGGTAGATGATGAAGGTCGATTCACCGATGAGGTCGGAGTCGACTTCCTTGTGGGCGAACACGTTCTCGAATCGAATATACCGATCGTTAAGTTACTTGCCGAAAAGGGTGCCTTGATTGGGAAAGAGAAATATAATCACAGCTACCCTCACTGCTGGCGTTCCAAGACACCTATTATTTTTCGCTCGGTTCCCCAGTTTTTCATTCGTATCGATGATCTGCGGAAGACGGCGCTTGATGAGATTGATAAGGTCGAGTGGCTACCTCACTGGGGGCGTAATCGCATCCATGGCACCGTTGAGTCGCGGCCGGACTGGTGTATTTCCCGGCAGCGCACTTGGGGAGTGCCGCTTCCCGTGTTCTATCTTCCTGGTGAAGTGGAGCCTAACATTGATGCTGAATTAGCCCGCAGGGTGGCTGATGTAACCGAAGAGGGAGGTACGAATTTATGGTTCCAGCACAACGACGCTTGGTGGGCCGAAAAACTCAACCTTCCTGAGGGCACTCGTCGCTGCACGGACACACTCGATGTCTGGATTGATTCGGGCTCGAGTCACGTTGCGGTCATGGACCGCCATCCTGAGTTGAGCTGTCCAGCTGACCTTTACCTTGAAGCTACCGACCAACACCGCGGTTGGTTCCAGAGTTCCCTCATGCTCAGTACGGCGGTTCGCGGTGCGGCTCCTTACAAGTCGGTCATGACTCACGGCTTTGTGGTTCGTCGTGCCACGAAAGAAGAGAATGAGAAGCGCCGCCAACAAGGGATGGGACCGGTCAAAAATTTGAAGGTCTCCAAGTCAGACGAGAGTGGCGGCAAGCCAATGAACGCGGCTCATTTCTACGATAAATTTGGAGCAGACATTGTTCGTCTTTGGGCAGGTTCTGTTGATTGGCAGAACGAAGTTCCTTTCAGCGAGGATATCTTCAAGCAAACCGCAGAGCCTTATCGTCGTTTCCGCAACATCCTTCGGATTCTACTCGCTAACTTGAATGACTTTGACTCGGACAAAAATGAGGTTTCCAGCGATCAGCTTTCTCTGATCGACTGGTGGATTCTTGAGCGTCTTCATGGTGTGGAGCACGAATGCAAGGAAGCTTACGAAGCTTTTGAGTTCCGAAAGGTATTCAATACCCTCAACCAGTTTTGCGCTTCAGACTTGAGTGCGTTCTACGTCGATATCACCAAGGATCGGATGTATTGCGATTCGGTGGACTCGGTGCGCCGGCGAGCGACTCAGACAGCGATGCACCGGATTTTTGATTCACTGGTGAAGTTAATCGCTCCAATTCTGGCTTTTACCGCTGACGAAGCGTGGGAATACGCGGGGAACGAGACTTCGGTGCACCTCGAACTCTTCCCTGAGCCTGACCCAAAATTCGGCGACAACAAAGCGGGTAATTCCATTGAACAGCTTGGCCGCCTTCGTGATCTTGCCCAGGTGGCGATTGATGCAGCAATTAAAGCGGATCAATTTAAAAAGCGTGAACGTGCGGCGGTGATTTTCCAACTTCCAACTGATGATCCGGCGCGTCGAGTACTTGAGGATTTTCCAGAGGAGGCACTTGAGTTCCTGATGATTTCTTCCTACGTGGTTGAAGACTTCAGTGAAGCAGGCGCTTCCGTTGCAGAGACCGTCGAGCCGGAATGCCCTCGTTGTCGTCGCTCGCTTCCATTAGCACCCGGTTCTGAGCTTTGCGTGCGCTGCGCCACGGTAATGAAAGGTTCTTAGCTAGGTTAATTTGATGAAGCTTTTCTTTAATTTGGCGCTCCCGCTTTTCGTCCTCGATCAATTAACCAAGCTTTGGGTCGTTTTAACGTTTCCCGCCCCGCCGGCGATGCCGCGCGTGATTGAGGTGATCCCCGGGTTCTTTAATATCGTTCGGGTTCACAATACCGGGATGGCTTTTGGGATGTTGAACGGCAATCCCTACTCCAATTGGATTTTCGGGACGATCGGAATTCTCGCGATCACGGGGATTATCACTTTGTTTCGTCGAGGTGCTTTTCCGGACCGGCTCAGTCAGATCGCTGTCGCGTTACTGTTAAGTGGTATTCTCGGGAACTTGACTGACCGAGTTCTACCTAACCGCGGCTATGTTGTCGACTTTCTCGATTTCCTTCCTCCTTTCTACGATAAGTTGGTTCCTTCGTCAGGAGGCCATTTTCCTTCCTTTAACGTGGCGGACTCCTGCATTTGCATTGCAGCTGGACTCCTGATTATTTCCGCTTTTTGTCAGCCCCCGGGGAAATCGACCCCTAAGGAAGGTGGTTCGTAACTTTAGCCATGAGTCAACGAGGAGCCCGGATTTTAGTTGGCGTGTTTGTCTTCGCTCTAGCGCTTTTAGGTTTCGGTCAGTGTGGTTACAAGAAGATTCAGACGTTTCAGTCCCTTGAAAACGTTGAGGCGGATATCGCCCGCAAATTTCCCTCGGCTGACGCCATGATACCCGAGGGCTTAGCGCTTTACCAGAAGACGAGCCAGTCAGTCACCCTGATTGATGCACGTTCGGCAGAGGAGTATCAAGTGAGCCGCCTTAAAGGTGCGTTGAATCTCACCGAAGTTGAGGAGATTCTTAATTTCATCGAATCTCGATCTGACTCGAACGATCCAGTGGTGATCTATGGCTCGCTGGGTTATCGAGCGGCCGAGTTGGCGCAGGAAATGGAAGATCGTGGGGTTTCGAACCTAAGTCACCTTAGAGGGGGGATTTTTCGGTGGGCCAATGAAGGAAGGGAGGTCGTGGATGCGAATGGTAATGTGACGGATTGGGTTCATCCCTACAATAAATTCTGGGGCAGATTATTGGACAAAAATCGCCGATTCACACTTAAGGAGAGCGAATAGCGTCTTTGGTTTTTACCTTTCGAAAGTATCGAATTTAAAGCAGCTTGAAATTGGAATGATGAAAACAATCTCTTTTTTCCTTCTGAAGCTTCCATTGATCGTTTTGATCACTGCAGGCTGTCAGTCCAATAAGTCGGAATTCGCTTCCCCGAATGCATCGAGTTCCTTCTCAGTCAGCGGTGAGTCGCAGGCTATTGCGTCTGGCCGCCAACGCACTTATTCAGGACTGCAATATGAGATACTTAGTCATGGAACGGGACCACGACCAACTGCGTATTCGATGGTCACGGTGCATTACACCGGAAAACTCACGAACGGAACGGTTTTTGATAGCAGTGTGCAGAGGGGGCAACCGGCTACTTTTTCACTCCAACAGGTGATTTCCGGGTGGACGGAAGGTATTCCGTTGATGCAGGAAGGTTCAAGGTTTCGATTCACGATTCCTCCTCACCTCGCCTATGGAGCTGCCGGGTCCCCTCCAAAGATCGGTCCCAACGAGACCTTGATCTTCGATGTGGAGTTGATCCGGGTTCACCATTGACCGACGCCGGATCGCTCAGGTTCATTTCCAATGCGGCCATAATCCCTGTTTTCGAGAAAGGTAGTTGGTAATTGGCTGTTTTGTAGATCGCGGTCCGACCTCACAAGGGCATTTCAGGGAATAAAAAAACCCCCATCAGATGACGGGGGTCTGGTTTTGATCAGGGGGTAAGGTGACCTGATGGTGTGGGGAGAAGTGTTCGATGCTCCTAGGAGAGGCTGCTCACTTTAGCGGCGATACGCCCCTTCAGGCGGCTGGCTGTATTTTTGTGCATGGCACCACCTTTGGCAGCCTTGTCGGCAGCGGATGCGAACGCGTTGTAAGCAGTTGCAGCCGCTTTTTTATTGCCCTCCTCAACAGCAGCAAGAGCATCCTTACGGGTGTCTTTCACGCGAGACTTAAGGTTGCGATTGCGAGCCGTCTGGGTTTTTGTCTGACGGACGCGCTTGAGTGCTGATCTGGTATTGGCCATTTTTCTTGAATTTTTCCCCAAAAGCGTGTCTGAGGGCGCGGAACGTAATCGATTTAAGCTCTGCGTCAAGGGAGAAACAGCCTCAGGTAGAACTCATACGGAACGGGCGGAATTCCCGCTTCCTTGGAGCTTCGGTGGGGTCTGTTTGCGGAATCTGGAACGGAACGGTTGCGGGAGCGCCGCGTTCTCGAGCGGGCGGTGCCATACGCGCGGGTGCTCCAGGCTGGAATAGCGTTTCAGGATTGGTAAGCTCAGCTGGATGAGCGGAAGGGAGAGCTGCCGAAGTGGTGGTCACGTGAGCCGTGGGGGCGTAGGCAGCGTGTTCCCCTGGTGTGGCGCCGCTCTGAGAGGTCAGATTCGGCTGAAAGGCCGGAATCGCATGTTTGATGGGACTAAGAGGTAAGGCCTCAATCTCAACTTCATTTGAGTTACCGATTCTTGGAGCCAAGGGGACTTCCTCGCCAAGGTCTTTTTTGGTGATGTAAACGGTCGCTCCTTCGCCCACCTTGCGGTAAAGATCGATCACATCGTTCGAGGTCATGCGGATGCAACCGTAGCTGACCGGTTTGCCGATGTCTTTTTCTGCCGCGGTACCGTGAATGTATATGCAGCGCGAGTAGGTATTGTCGTTTTTCTTTTCTGTCCCGCGCAGCCAGAGAATCCGGGAAACAATGGGATCACGGCCCGGCGAATCAGGCTTAATCACTTCGCCGGTCCATTTGCGGCTCTTAAAAACGGCCCCCGCTGGCCTACCGCTTCCAATTTTTTCAGCGATCTCCATGCGACCGAGAGGGGTGCGATAGCTCCCTTTTTCGTTTCCAAGACCGAATTTTGAAGTCGAAACTGGATAGGATTTGACCATTTTACCCTCCCTGTAAAGGATCATCTCCTGGGCGGGTATTGATATTTTGAGTACATTAAATGTGTCCCTTTTCGCCGCTGTCTTAGTGACGCAACTTGTTGAAAGTAAAAGAATGGCGCTCATTAAAAACAGGAGAGCCAGCTGGATTTGTTTTTTTACTCTCATTCGGGTCTAGCAGCTATAACGAAGGGTAGGCGGTTCTATTAGAATGCCTCTATGCTGATTCCCGAGATTTAGGATGTGAGAGTGTGTAAAAGTGGTCAGCAGAAAATCTGCAGAAAAAATGTAAACTAATCTTAAGTAAAAGACAAATTTCTAGCATTCTTTCCTGTTAGATTTACCTTTCAGTCGCACTGAAGAGAGTGATTCGTCAGCTATCCCATGTCTAGAAATTTCAAATACCTCGCCTCCATGGGCATTGGCATCGTTGGATTGACCGGCTTTCTTTTTGGGCAAGAGATTCCGGAGGAACTGCTTGAGGATGATCACGTTCGTGAGGAATTCGGGGTGAACCAATTTACGACGCCCTCCATCCGAAAGATTTTTGAGGATCTGCAGACACTTCGACCTTTGCCCTACGACGAATTGAAACGGCAGTGGCCCAAGGAAGTGCCGCAGGATCGAGCTGAACTGGCTCTGAGCGTTGGCTTCCTCCTTGCTGATGGATTCTTTGCGGTTGAGTCCGAGCAGGTTTATGACCTTGAGCCGGTAGGTCGCACGCTGCTGACTCATGCTAAGGGACTCGGTTCGGGGAGCCGAATTTCGAGTCACATGAACAGCTTGCTTCAGAAAGCGGCCGGAAGTGACTGGGAAGAATTGAAGATTGAACTGGCTCGAACTCAGAAGGATGTCGAAAAAGAAATGGTTATGATCCGGGATGTCGATTCGGCGAACTTGATCAGCCTCGCGGGTTGGCTGCGAGCGTTCGAGATTGGCTGCACGGCTTCACTTAATCCTTATAGTCCGGAGAAAGCTTCTATTCTTGCGCGTCCGGAGGTGGTCGAGTATTTCATCGGCAACCTCAAGACCATGGAGTCGCGAATTCAGGTCAGCGATACGGTGAAAGATATTCGAGGCAGTTTGAAAGGAATTCAGGAACGGGTTGACCTTCCTGAACAGGAGGTTCTTAGCGAGAATGAAGTTGAGGATCTCCGCCTAATGGTTGAAGCCCTTCTTGACGATATTTACGGATCCAAGCGACAGATTGTCTCCACCCAAGGCGGGGCAACCAAGCCCGCGGGCGAGGTTCCTACTACGGTAAGACCCGATGCTACCGGAGGTGTTATTTCAGGCGAAGTTCCCGAATAACGACCATTGCTCTCATAGAAATCAGCCCTCTTCTGGTAGGAGATACTTGGAAGCCTGCTCCACGTCCTTGTCACCACGCCCGGACAGGTTGACCACGATGATTTGATCTTTGCCCATGGTAGGAGCAACTTTGTTGACGTAAGCTAACGCGTGAGAAGTTTCTAGAGCGGGAATGATCCCCTCAACGGCAGCGAGTCCCTTGAAGGCAGCAAGAGCTTCGTCATCTGTAGCATAGGTGTATTCCACTCGGCCTGCGTCTTGGAGAAAAGCGTGCTCTGGACCCACGGCTGCATAGTCGAGCCCTGCTGAAACCGAGTGAGTTAGCTCGATCTGACCGTCGTCGTCAGCAAGGAGCCAGGTTTTGGTGCCTTGGAGGACGCCGAGTTTGCCACCTTGGAAACGGGCAGCATGTTCGCCTTGCTTTATACCGTGACCGCCAGCTTCAACACCGACCATTTTTACCTCTTCAGCATCGAGAAAGGGATGAAACAATCCGATTGCGTTCGAACCTCCGCCAACGCATGCAACGAGGAGATCAGGAAGCCGTTCTTCGCGCTCCATGATTTGAGCCCGTGCTTCGACCCCAATAACTCGGTGAAAGTCACGCACCATCATTGGATAGGGATGCGGTCCCAAGGCACTCCCGAGGATGTAGTGCGTATCACCGACATTTGTCACCCAGTCGCGCAGGGCTTCGTTGACCGCTTCCTTAAGGGTCTTTTGGCCAGCTTCGACTCCGCGAACTTCGGAACCGAGTAGCCGCATCCGGACAACGTTGAGGTGCTGCCGTTCCATATCAATAGCGCCCATGTAAACGACGCACTCCATGCCAAAGCGGGCAGCAACGGTGGCCGTGGCAACGCCGTGTTGGCCGGCGCCGGTTTCAGCAATGATTCGCTTCTTCCCGAGGCGCTTAGCCAATAAAATCTGACCTAGGGCGTTATTGATCTTGTGGGCTCCGGTGTGAAGCAAATCTTCGCGCTTAAGATAAATCTTAGCTCCGCCGAGTTTCTCAGTCCATCGCTCGGCGTAATAGAGGGGGGTTTCACGGCCGCAAAACTCGGCGAGCAACTGTTTCAATTCGGTCTGGAATTTCGGATCCTTTTTGGCCCTCTCGTACTCTGCCGTCAATTCATTGAGCGCTGCAACAAGAGTTTCAGGAACAAAGCGTCCGCCAAAAGTTCCGTAGTGGCCGCTGGCGTCAGGTAGTGCTTCCGTGGTTACCGTGCTCATGTCTGGATGATTACGTTCCGAATGATCGAATTGTTTTCAATGCTCGCATTTTTGATGAGCTGTGTATATTCGCCCCGTCAGAGGCTGTGGAGTCATGGCAGGTAAACTCCGCCAGGGCCGGAAGGCAGCAACGGTAGCTTGTCCATGATTGCCGCAGTTCTCTGGCACTCTTCGTTGGGTTTAGGCGGCTACAGTCTCATTGACCTGAAACACTTGGCGAGCGTCAGCTACAGCTCCTTTAACTGCGGCAGCTGCTACCATGACTGGTGACATCAGGATCGTGCGTCCTGTTGGGCTTCCCTGTCGGCCTTTAAAGTTTCGGTTACTCGAACTCGCGCATAGTTGGTCACCTACCAGTTTGTCGGGGTTCATGGCTAAACACATAGAGCAGCCAGCGCCTCGCCACTCGAATCCTGCTTCTTCGAAGATGGCATGGAGACCTTCTTCTCGGCACAGGTGATCTACGATTTCGGATCCAGGGACGGCGATGGCTTGGACACCGTCGGCGACCTTGTGGCCTTTGAGATATTTGGCCGCTTCGCGGAAATCGGATAGACGGCCGTTCGTGCAACTACCGATGAAACAGACGTCTACCGGTGTGCCGGCAATGGGAGCACCACCTTCGAACTTCATGTATTCTAGGGCTTCCTCGATCGAGGCTCTTTCCTCCTCACCTTCCACATCGGAAACGGAAGGAATTCTCTCATTCACGAAGATGCCATGATCGGGCGAAATGCCCCAAGTCACAGAGGGAGCAATATCCTCGGCGCGGATCACAACGACGTCGTCGTAGGTGCAATCAGGGTCAGAGGCGATTGCTTTCCACTCGGCCACGGCGGTAGTCCAGTCGTCACCTTTGGGGCAGAAGTTGCGATCTTTGAGATAATCGAAAGTCTTTTCGTCGGGATTGACGTAGCCGCACCGGGCGCCTCCTTCGATTGACATGTTGCAGACGGTCATGCGTTCCTCCATGGAGAAATTGTCGAAAACGCTGCCTCCGTATTCGTAGGCATAGCCGATGCCGCCCTTTGCTCCGAGTAGTTTAATAATGTGGAGCGCGACATCTTTGGCGTAGACACCGGGAGGAAGCTCACCATCAACATTGATCCGACGGACGTTGAGCTTGGTCATGGCCATGGTCTGGGTGGCCAATACATCACGAATCTGCGTGGTACCGATACCGAAAGCGATAGCCCCAAAAGCACCGTGAGTTGCGGTGTGAGAATCGCCGCAGGCAATGGTTGAACCCGGCTGGGTGATGCCCTGCTCGGGACCCACGACGTGGACGATACCCTGACCACCGCTACCGATATCAAAAAAGGTGACACCAAACTCTTTACAGTTCTGGCGCAGCGCACTGATCATATCTTGGGCCAGGTTATCTTCGAACGGTTCAACTTGGCTCCTTGTTGGAACGATGTGGTCGACCGTTGCAAAAGTGCGGTTGGGATACTTCACCTTGAGGCCAAGATCACGAAGCATTCCAAACGCCTGCGGACTCGTGACCTCATGGATGAGGTGGGTGCCAATCAAAAGCTGAGTCTGTCCGTTGGACAACTGCTTCACTGAGTGGGCTTCCCATACTTTTTCGAAGAGGCTTTTGCTCATATACCTGTGGTGTAAAATCGGTCGGGACAGTAGCACAAGGTTGCCGCGGAGGATAACAGAAATATAATTGCCTTGAGGCTTTCCAAGGGTAAAAAAACACTTAGGACTTATTGATTTTCAGGCCTTTTCGATGCTAGTTTAGGCCTGAAGTTGGGCAAACCAAATCATCTCTGAACCACGATTAAAATGACTGCAAAGATTGAAGCATTGATAGCCCTGCTGGTTGTTTTCACCGGCCTTTTTCTAGTGAGTTGTGAAAAGACGGTCGAGGGCATTAAGGAAGATGCTGCTGAAGCTATGAGGGAAGTGGAAGACGCGGCCGACGATGCGATGAAGAAGGCTGCTGAAAACATTAAGAAAGATGCCAGGAAAGCAGCCGACGAAGCCACGGAAAAGGTCAGAGAAGCGGCCGATGCCGCTTCTAAAAGGGCCAAAGAAGCGGTCAATGATGCGGTCAAGAAAATCGAGGAAGCGACCGAGTAGACGGCTTAATCCACTTGAAGGAATCTCGAAAGACCGAGTCGTATCAACGCGGGACTGGCTTGTGTCTCATGTCCTACATCGCTTCGGCGCTGAAGACGCCGACGACAACGGCTCCGGCGATAACGAATGGGTAAAGCGAAATTAGGACTATCAGCGATATGCCCAAAAATTTCCAAAAGGCACGCATTTCGTTTAGTGCAGCCACTAACATTGTTTCGGTCTGAGCGTTTTTTAGTTCGCTGCAGCGAGAGGAAAACTTGCTCAGTTTCAACGCTGGAAAAATGTAAAGGACGGCAAAAACGAGATAGAAGACGCCGATGGCCACCATGCCTATGGTACCTCCCATCGAATTACTCATCTCGTCGAAGTTCTCTCCCCCGGCAGCATTCCCGATCATACCTATGACGAGCAGGCCAATTCCAGCGAGTAAAAGAAAGCCGGCACCAAGCCAGAGCATCACGCTGACGAACATGGTCCAGCCTCTAGTTCTGGCGAGCTGATCGATAATAGCTGCAGAAACATCACCCGAGGCAGAAGAGAGGTAGGACTCCATTCAAGAGTTTTATCGTATTGTCGTCTATACAACAAGCGGCAATGGTCGGGATCTGATCAGGTGAGATTCAATTCACGTAATAAAAATGGAGCCGTCGGACTGTCGTTAACCTTGCTTACCTCCTCCGGAGTTCCTGCCGCCACGAGGGTGCCGCCATCAACTCCGGCTTCGGGTCCGATCTCAATGAGATGATCGGCTTCCCCCATGATCTCCAGACTATGCTCGATGACGATCACGGTGTGTCCGTCATCTACAAGACGATGCATCACTTCGAGCAAACGTTTCACGTCAGCCGCGTGGAGACCAATGCTGGGTTCCTCAATAAGATAGAGATTTGACTTCGGTTGTCGATTTTGGCGAATGCGGGCGTTGGCGGAACGGCCCATGCCTCGCGTTAACTCGGACACGAGTTTGATGCGCTGAGCTTCCCCTCCGGAAACAGAGGGGCTGGGTTGGCCGAGACGAAGGTAGCCGAGACCAGTATCATTCATCAGGTTTAGCGTCCGCGAGATCTTGGGGTGGCCTTGAAAGAAGCTTGCCGCCTCCTCAATGGATAGATCCATGATGTCACCGATGGATTTACCGTTGTATTTGATCTCGAGAGTTGAGCTATTGAAGCGCCGCCCCTGACATTCTTCGCAAACCACGTAGGTGGTGGGAAGGAAATTCATTTCAAGCTTGATCTGGCCGTTGCCTTTGCAGGCTTCGCAGCGTCCGCCTTCAGTGTTAAAAGAGAAGCGCGAAGGGGTGTAGCCGCGGGCACGGGCCTCTGGTAACTGAGCGAACAGTTTGCGGATTTCGTCAAAGACTTTCACATAGGTAGCCGGGGTGGATCGTGAAGTCTTCCCGATGGGGGACTGATCAACTTCATAAACGGCTTCGAGTTGATCGATTCCTTCAATGGAATTCCATGTTTTGCGCTGCGGGGTGGGCTTTGTCTTTGTCCCCGTTTTCTGGACTGTCTTGCCTCTGGGTCTTTTAAGAACAGAATCAACCGCGGGCTTGATCACCCCTCGCATGAGGCTGGATTTACCTGAGCCTGAAATGCCAGCTATGACAGTGAGGCGACCCACCGGAATACGAACATCGATATTCCTTAGGTTGTTGGCTGAAGCACCCCTGATTCGAATCCAGCCAGCTTTGCGATTCTTGGCAGGGAGTTTGCGTCGGCTTCCTCTCATCGGGTGCGTCAACGGATGCGAGAAAGCCTCAAAGGTGGGTGAATCACCGCTGCCTTTCTTCGTGGTGAAAAGCTTTTCAGGCGATCCTTGCCATACCACCTCCCCCCCGAATTGCCCGGCTCCGGGGCCGAGATCGATGAGATGGTCAGATCGACGGATAGTTTCCTCATCGTGTTCTACTACGACAAGGGAGTTACCTTTTTCCTTCAGAGCTTCCAGGGTGTCCAGCAGGTTGGCATTGTCACGGGGATGAAGTCCGATTGTGGGTTCATCGAGAACATAGAGAACGCCTCTTAAATTGGAACCTAGTTGAGCTGCCAAGCGGATACGCTGGCTTTCGCCTCCGCTGAGAGTAGTAGCGGACCGATCCAGCTGAAGATATCCAAGGCCTACTTCTTCCATGAAGTGAAGTCGCTGGACGATTTCAGGCAGAATGTCGCGTGTGATGAGTGCTTTCTCACCTTCGAATTTAAGATGACTTATTTTCTTTTTGGCCTCGCTCACTGAGAGACCGGCAAGTTCATGGATCGCGATTTTCTCATCTCCCTGCACGAGACGCACAAATCGAGCAACCTCATTGAGTCGAGCTCCATTACATTCCGGGCAAATTTCTGTTTCACTGTCGTCTTTTGCGCGGGACCGACGGTGTTCTTCACGGAGTTCAGCATCGAGCTGTGATTCAGCATCACGTTCATCGGAACGGACACTGCGCTTCTCTATGGTGCCATAGCCACGGCATAGAGGGCACCAGCCATGGGGGGAATTGTAGGAGAAGAGGCGGGGATCGAGTTCTTCAAAGGAGCGACCCGTGTCGGGATCGCTCATTTCAGTGTTGGCAACCTGAATCCGATTTTCGGGATCTAGAAAGCGGAGTGTCCGTTTGCCCAGTCGGAGTGCTGTTTCCACCAATTCAAGAACAGTTTCTGGAGTGGTTTTCGGAGTCACCTCCCCTATAATGACGTCAATGGAGTGTTCCTTGAATCGTTCGAGGCGTTTGAAGGATTTTACCTCTACAAACTGGCCGTCGACCAGCAGAGTATCGAAGCCCTGCCGCCCGGCCAACTCGGCCACTTCGGTGTGGTAACCCTTTCGCGCCTTGATAAGCGGAGCCATTACTTTGACAGGGCGGTTACCATTTTTTGAAGCCTTGCGAATTCGGGTGACGATGGAAGTGACGCTTTGCTTCTCGACTCTTTTGTCGGAGTCCGGGGAAAATTGTGTTCCCACCTTGGCATAAAGAAGGCGCAGGAAATGCCAAACTTCAGTCACAGTGGCAACCGTAGATTTTCCGCCTCCACGGGAGATGCGTTGCTCGATTGCGACGGTGGGAGGGAGCCCGGAAACAATATCGATATCGGGACGTTCCATCTGCTCGACGAATTGGCGGGCGTAAGTTGACATGCTGTCAAGAAAGCGGCGCTGCCCTTCGGCAAAGAGAATATCGAAGGCAAGAGTTGATTTTCCGGATCCGCTTAGGCCCGTAACTACGACGAATTCTTCGCGTGGGATCGTCACATCGATTGCCTTGAGGTTGTTCTCCCGTGCACCATGTAGCTGGATTGCATTTTTCACCCGGTTGGCCTCGTAGAGGACTGGATTGGTGGAGTCGGCGACCTTTAACTGGTCACGCGCGACAGACCTTCGAGGGGTGAGATGCTGAGCGAGGTAGTGTCCGGTGTGAGATCTAGCATCGGTCATGACTTCTTCCGGTGATCCTGCCACCACGATTTCACCGCCATTGACCCCAGCTTCCGGTCCGAGGTCAATGATATGATCAGCGCATTTGATAACATCGAGGTTGTGTTCGATTACTACCACCGAATCGCCTGCTTCGACGAGCCGTTCGAAGACCTTGAGTAGCATTCTGGTATCGTCAAAATGAAGCCCGGTGGTGGGCTCATCAAAAATCAGCAGGGTGGTCTTGCCGTCCTTTTTTGATCGTTTTGGCTTAGCGAGTAGGTGACCAATGAGTTTTAGGCGCTGGCTTTCGCCGCCACTGAGCGTGTTAAGTGGTTGACCAAGGCGAAGGTAACTGAGGCCGACCTCAGAGAGTAGCTTCAGTCCTCCTACCACAGTCTGTGCTTTGCGATTGTCGATCGTTGAGAAAAACTTGATCGCCTCGGTCACCGTCATACTGAGCACCTGATGAATATTTTTCCCTTCAAGTTCGATTTCAAGCGCTTCGGGCGTATAACGTTTCCCTTCGCACTCTGGGCAGGTCACATAGAGGTCGCTAAGAAATTGCATCTCAACCTTTTCATATCCGTTTCCCATGCAACGGGAACAACGTCCGGCTCCACTGTTGAATGAGAAGTAACCTGGCGTGAGGGCACGGGATTTGCCGTCAGGCGTTTCGGTAAACAGCTTCCGAATCGGCTCAAAGATGCCGGTGTAGACCGCGGGTGTAGACCGCGGCGTCTTGGCAAGAGGAGCTTGATCAACCATGACAACCTCGCGAATGCGACTGGCGCCCGTGATTCCCTTGCAGAAACCTACTTCCGCAGCCGCACTGGAAAGGCCGAGTTCCTTTAGGAGATTGCCGTAGAGAACTGAGTGAATCAGAGTCGATTTCCCTGAGCCTGAAACTCCCGTGACACAGCAGAATACTCCGAGGGGAATATCAGCATCCAACTTCTTCAGATTGTGCTGGGTGGCTCTCTTAATGGTGAGTTGATGCTTAGCTTTTCGGCGCTTTGTCGGTAAAGGGATTTCCTGCTCGCCGCCAAGGTATCGAAGGGTGAGCGACTCTTGATGCGCTTTGGCTAGGGGTTTAGCTTGAGCGGCAGTGTGTGCTCCGGGGCCTGCATAAACGAGCTTCCCGCCTTCCTCACCGCGACCGGGACCAATGTCAACAAGGTGGTCTGCTGCACGAATAACAGCTTCCTCATGCTCCACCACAACCAGCGTATTTCCAAGATCACGGAGGCGCTGCATCACGCCGATTAGCTTACCGACGTCGCGAGGATGAAGACCAACAGTGGGCTCGTCGAGGACGAATAGGGTGTTGGTTAGGCTAGCTCCGAGGCAGGTCGTTAGATTGACTCGCTCTGTTTCGCCACCAGAAAGCGTGCGGGTAGATCGATCAAGATTGAGGTAGCCGAGTCCCACCTCGCGCAAGTAACCGAGACGGTTGCTAATTTCCTCGTAGAGCATTGTCGTGGTGCGGTCGTTCGGGCGCACTTTGATTGTAGTAAAAAATTCAGCGAGATCATCGATCGAAAGCCGCCAGAGATCAGGCAGAGTTTTTTTGTTGATCTTGAAATTGAGAGCTTCAGGTTTAAGGCGAGTTCCCTTGCACGAATTGCAGACGGTGTAGCTGCGGTATCGGCTTAAGAAAACCCTAACATGCATACGATAAGCGCGCGACTCCAGCCACTCAAAAAAGCCACGAACGCCGTACCATGTGCCCATCTGGTAGGCATCTTCTGGGTTTCCTCCCTCGCCTTCGATGATCCATTGCTGGTCCTCTTCAGATAGATCTTCAAAGGGCGTCACAATGCTCAGCCCGCGAGCTCTAGCACAGCGTTCAAGATCTTCTTCGCATTCGTAGTAGGCTTCACCTTGAAAAGCACGCACCAGTCCCTCGGCGATGGATAATGATTTGTCAGGAAGAGCCTTGTCGATATCGATCCCAATTACGCGCCCAAAACCGCGGCACTCAGGGCATGCCCCCATGGGATGATTGAAAGAGAATAGTCCCGGAAGGGGAGGCTTCAGTATTGTCCCAGTTTCAGGAGAAGTCCAACCTTGCGAGAAAGCAGCTCGATTTCCAGAACTGGGTTCGACAAGGGATACTGTTCCCTTACCGAAGTCGAGAGCACGCTCAATAGCTTCGAGAAATCGAGAACGTTTCGCTGGTGCGATGCGATCCTGGATTACGTCGACTTTTCCGGGTAAGCTCTTCCTCTCGTAGGTATCCGGGGAATCGACGCGGTAGGCGTTTTCATAAATCCAGACGCGGGCGTAGCCCTGCTGTTGGAGGAATTCAAAAAATTCAGCGATAGGAGTGTCGGCGGGAACAGGGACGCTAAAAAGAACAAGAAGGGTGGTTTCTCTGCTGAAACGCTCAACCGCTTTGCGGTGAATCGATTCTGGAGTATCTGGCTCAATTACCTCTCCGCTAACCGGGTCGTAGCCGCGGCAGAGACGGGGAAAGAGAAGCTTCAGGTAGTCGTTAATTTCGGTGATAGTACCAACGGTGGAACGCGTCGTTTTTACGGCATTCTGCTGTTCAATTGCGATTGCAGGCGGGATGCCGTGAATCGCATCGACCTGTGGCTTGTCCATACGATCAAAGAACTGCCGGGTGTAGGGCGAGAAGGTTTCAACGTAGCGGCGCTGGCCTTCAGCATAAAGCGTCTGAAAGGCGAGACTTGATTTGCCCGATCCACTAGGCCCGGTCATGACGGTGAGCATGCCGATTGGGATATCAAGATCGATGCCTCGAAGGTTATTTTGGCGGGCACCGCGAACTTCAATGCTTTGAGTTGATTTGGAAGGAGTTTTGGGCATTCCTCGGGAACCAGAGGTTACGCATGAAACGCGATGGAGCAGTCAGGAATATTGACGCTTCCCCGTTTCTTTTCTGCACAGGACCGTCGCGGCGATCTCAGCGTGCAGGCATTTTCCAGTCCACGGGTACTTCGAGGGACTGATTAAAGCGGTTCTTGTATTTCACGATCCCGTGTTGGGCGCCATATTCGTGAACCAGTTTGGTGACTTTGACGTCGAAGCAGCAATACTCCGCAATGTCCATGATACGCCCCTCCTGCCACCACTTGATTGCGTCAGTGCCCACAGCTGTTTTCCCTTCTCCTAAAGTTTCGGCGGCGACGGCATCAAGCTTGGGCTTATGTTCTAGAACCTTTTCCAGTTCGAGCATGAGATCAAGATTCGTGGTCTGTTCTTTGAGGTCGAGAATGGTGTATCCCATCAGCACTTCGTAATCGAACCAGATGTGGTTGAAGCCAACAACGACGTCGGCTGAGACGAGTTCATCGATAAGGCCCTGCACATTACTCTCATCATATATCATGTAGGAGCCGTTCGCTGAGCTGTACGTTACGCCAACTGACATCTTCATGTCGGCTTTGCGATCCCAGCCGCCGACATCGTTGGCGGACCGCTGGGTTTCGAGATCGAAATAGACGTAGTTTTCGGACATGTTCGAAATAATCTTACCCGCAGGGCTCGAACAAGTTCCATGGCAAGTCTGAATAGATCGGATTTAATGGATCTATCTCATCAAACTCACCGTCGTCACTTGATTTGGTGGTAAGAACCCAGATACGGTCAAAATTAGCGAAGTGATCACGGGTACGCTTCTCAGCATACTCGCGAGATGGTTCATTGTTCATCAGGAAAGCCCAGTCGCTGGACTGGGCGAGGAGTAACTCTTTCGTCAGTAGTTGAATGCATCGCTGACGGTGGATAATAGCCTCTGCTGTGAAGTCGTCACGGTTTTCCCGGAAGAGATAAACAAAACGAGCCAATTGCTCGGCTCGCTTCTGAATTTCACTGTGAACCCAGTTGTTACTTTCGCTTGTCCAGGTTTCGAAGTAACCGCCTTCCCCCCATGAGGACGAGACTGGTGTCACTGTCGGGAATGTTTGCTCGTGACTATCAGTCAGGTATGAGCTTGGGTTGGTGAAAATAAAATCCCCGCGTTCCGCTGCCTTGCGAAAAATACGCTCAAGGAAGCTCGTGCCTTCATACCACCAGTGACCAAAAAGATCAGCGTCAAAAGCACAAACAATCATGGGATTCGCCAAGCCGTTTGCTTCAAGCGCAGCGAGTTGCGCTCCACGGCTAGAAACAAAATGCATCGAGTGTTCCTCCAGTGCCTTGTTGGCGAGTTCCTCGTCGTAAGGTTCGCTTTCGTCGTTGTCCCGGGACGTGCGGAAATACTTCAAGCCGGTAAACTGGCGTTGTTCGGAGTCATCGAGATACTCTCGTAGGTATTCAATGGGAGCATCGAGGCCGACGTCACGCATAAAGTCGCGATAACGACCGTCGCCGGGATAGCCTTCATCGGCGCTCCAAATTTCGCTGCTGCTGTTCTGATCTCGGCCGAAGATAATCAAGCCTTCACGAGTCACGCCGGGAATGAAGGGAAACGCTTCGTCGCTCTGATGGGAATCGGTCATGCCATGCTCTTCAACCAAGGTCCAGTCAATGCCCTCATTTTTAAGCATGGCGCTGAGAGCCGGAACATGGGCGCATTCCGGGAGCCAGAATCCCTGCGGCATCCTGCCAAAGCACTGCACATATTGACGTATCCCAGCGCGAACTTGCGCCTGGACGGATTCAGGAACCCTCATCAGGAGTGGTAGCAATCCATGGGTTGCTGCGCTTGCAGTCAGTTCGAGGTGTCCGCTGTCGCGCAGGTTGGTGTAGGCGTGGACAAGATCTCCGTGCCAGTCGTCAATGAAGAGGGACCGAAGTTTGTAAAAACGATCCTCATAGGTTTCCGCCAGGCTCCCGAAGCCTGTGACATCACCGCGCTCCACTTCATCCCGACAGAGGCGAAGGGTGCGATCGAGGTAAGCGATAGTCCGGCGCTTCAGGGAGCGATCCTGAAGCATGGCGAGAAAGGTTGGCGACAGGTTAAGTGTCAGCTTGTAAGGCACGCCTTCTTCGCGAAGACGAAACAGCATCTCGAGCAGTGGAAGATGAGTTTCGAGCACTGCGCTGTGCAGCCAATCCTCCTCGAGGCAATGGGGTACCTCAGGGTGACGAACCCAAGGTACATGCGCGTTCAGCACGATGGAACAATTCCGACTCATCAGATTTTAAGAGACTGCAGCATTACTAAGACAAAAAAGGCAAAAATGGCTAGCATTATCCGCGTGGCCGAAAGCCGTTCGCTGGAGGATTCAAGTTTAAGGTGCTGGTCCCATAGGCTGTGTCCGGTGGCCATGAGTCGGAAAAAGCTGAATGTCATACCAATGAGTATGAAGGGAAAAAGGTAAAATCCTACGCCCATGATGTAGACATAAAGAGATCGGCCAACGCAGCGAAAAGGGCTGGCCCGGCCCCCGTCAAGACTGCTGACACGGATACCAAAGAGAGCTTTACCGGGTGTTGTGCCCCAGAGGCAAAGCATTGCTGCTTCCAGAAAATGCCAACCAAAGAAAGCGCGGACGATGGTCGTGGCGATAGCCATGGCTTCGGGAGAACTGATTTGCTCTTGGTAGCGAATGAGCCAATCACCCATGGCTTCATTCTCTTTCGGCATGAGAAAACTTGTGTCGACGAAGAAATACACCACCGTCATAACAAGCAGGCAGTCAAACATTCGTGCCCAGAAGCGTGTAAATGGTCGGACCTGTCGGACGAAGCGAGGCGCCTCCTCCTCAGAGCGACTCCCAGGAGCCAGAGTGGGTTGCTTCGTTACTTCCGGAATTTCTACCGCTTCAGATTCGGGAGTTTCTGCTTCCCGCTGAGCGGCCTCAACCATGCTTTCAAGGGCGGGTATTTTGCTGATGGGTAGCCAACTTTCCTGATCCTTGTGCCAAGCTAGCGTTTCCGGGGTGATGGTGTTGTCTTCTAAAAGGCTTCCTACTTTGAGAAGGGTGAAGGGGCCTTTTTTTTCGCCGTCAATTGAGAGATAGAACTCCATAAAGAGAAGTTATGAATAAATGAAAAGTTTACTCGCTGCGGAGCGCTCTTGCTGGTTGAAGAGTTGCAGCAATTAGAGCGGGAATAAGGGCAGCCAGAGTGCACGCGACGAATGAACCAGCTGAAATGGTGACGAGATCCTTAATGCTTTGCCTGGCAGGAATACCTCCGTCGACTTTGTAGATATCTTCGGCAAAAATGGCGATCCCGAAGGTGTCGCCAAGCCAGGTGCCAATTGTATTTCGTTCAAATATGGTCCATTGGGCGAGTCCCATCCCTACGACTACGCCAATGATCCCGACGAGCAATCCTTGTAGTAGGAAGATCCCAACAATTTGTTCTTCGGTTGAGCCGAGAGCTTTCATTAGTCCGATTTCGGAGCGTTTTTGAACCGTAACTGTGATCATGGTGTTCATGATGCAGAAAGCACCCACTACCATGATCATAAAGAGTATGATATACATCGCCTGCTTTTCAGTCGCAACGGCGTTAAAAATTCCCTGATAGCGTTCGCCCCACGTCATGGCCCGAAATTGCTGCGGAAGGGCAGCGTGCAATTTCTCAGAGTATTCGTGAGCTCGGAAAGCATCCTCTACCCGTGCGGCAACGCCATGGCATTGTTCGAGATCGAATCCGTAGAGAACCTGAGCCGTTTCGAGGTGAACGTAGACGAAGGTGCTGTCGAAGTCCCAGTGCCCCGAGTCAAAGATACCAGTGACGGTGACTTCCTGGGGTGCTGTGAATTCTCGAAACTCATCGAAGAGCCGATCCCGCTCCTCGGTGTTCTCAGCCGCAGACAGCTCGTCGAGTCGGTTCATGAATGACTGAACATCACGAGGAGATTGCAGGACGATGGTATCGCCAATCTCAATATTCTGCAAATCCGCGAGACCATCACCAATGACGGCGGAATAGGGGTCTGACAGGGTGAAGTTGCCGCGCCTGGAGTTCTCGCCGGACCCTGGTTCCGCGGCGGGGTTTGCCTCAAAAGCGATCTTGCTCTCGAGTCGCTCCAGTTCAGCGCCTTTCGGCGGCATAATGCCGCGAATCGTGGGCGCGCTGCGCAGGCCACGATAGTCCATGATAACTTGACCGCTAACGAATGGAGTGATTCCGGTGAAGCCCTCGATTTGTTCCATTTCTTCGAGCACTGGAACAAAGTCTCCGATAAAACCTCCAGCATCGACAGTGAGGTGCGGTTCGAATCCAAGGATGCTTTCCTTGAGGCGCTCACCGTAACCGGTAAAGACAGCGATTACAACGGTAAGCATCCAGACGGCAAGCACAACTCCGAGGATGGAAATAACGGTAATAATTGAAACGAAAGTTCGCTTCGGCTTAAGGTAGCGGGCCGCTATGAAAGGGCTGAAAAGCATGACACAGGGTTGACTTTTGCCTACGTTACGCGCTTATCCTAAATTCGATAGTCTAATTCACTCTCAAAAAAGACTCTATCTATGATTGGCGAGCACCCCGACAAATATAAGGCATTCATTTTTATCGGGGCTCCGGGCTGCGGTAAAGGAACGCAGGGCAAAATTCTCGGCTCGATCCCAAGGATTTATCACTTTGCGATGGGCGATGCTTTTCGCTCGATGGATACGCGAACGCCAATTGGTCAGGAGTTTATTGCCTATTCCCGCCAGGGTGAACTGGTACCTGATGAATTGACGGTTCGATATTTTAAGATCCAAGTCGATGCGAGGGCAAATCTGCACATGTTTAAGCCTGACATCGACATCATGATTCTTGATGGTATACCGCGGAGCGTGGAACAGGCCAAGTTACTTGAGGATCATGTTGAGGTGCTGCAGTTGTTCCATCTTTCCTGCCCGAATCGCGAAGAACTCATCACGAGGATTCGGAAGAGAGCTCTCAAGGAAGGTCGCATGGATGATGCAATCGATGATGTGATCCAGAAGCGGATCAAGACTTATGAGGATGAGACAAAGGGGCTCTTAGATTTTTACTCAGACCGCCGCACGGACATCAATGCCAATCAGTTCCCACTCAAGGTGACGCACGATATTCTCGGGGAAATCCTTAACCATCCAGAGTGGCAAGAATTTGTTGGCGAAGTCTAATTGGAAGATCGTTTAAGGGATGCCCTGCGACAGATTGCATCGTGTCGCCTTGATGAGGCGTAGCCGTTATGACTGCGGTCACCTTGAACCCTGAGCACACATTCGACCAATCTCTTCATCCCGAGACTTTGGATTGGTTTCGTCGGACCTTCGGTAAACCAACCGAAGCGCAGATGCTTTGTATTCCCGATATCGTCTCCAAACGCTCCGTGCTACTCTCGTCCCCGACCGGATCTGGCAAAACTCTAGCGGGCTTTCTCGGGATTATTGATCGGTTGGCAAAAGAACATCATGAGGGTCGATTGGCCCCCCACGGGATTCGTTGCGTCTACGTGTCGCCCTTGCGGGCTCTTGCCTATGATATCGAGAAGAACCTCAAGCAGCCCCTGGCTGGTTTGGGCTTGGATGAGTTCATCACGGTAGGACTTCGAACCGGAGACACTTCGGCGGCGGAACGACAGAAACAAAGACGAAAGCCACCTCATATTTTAATCACCACGCCAGAAAGCCTTGCGATCGTGTTGCCTCAGAGAGGTTATCGTGACGCGCTAAGTCGCTGTGAGTTTGTCATCGTGGATGAATTGCATGCCTTTGCTGAGAACAAGCGGGGAATTCACCTGACGGTGTCCCTTGAAAGGCTTGAACGGCTGAGGGAGAGCAAAGAACCGCTTTGTCGCATTGGTTTATCTGCAACAGTGGCGCCACTGGAAGAAGTGGGGGCATTCCTCACTGGCTCAGGCCAACCTTGCCAGGTGCGTGAGGCAACCATGGCGAGACAGTCTCTGATTGAGGTGATGACTCCGCTGCGGCGGCAGGCCTATCCGCCAGCCGGATTCACGGCGACGCGAGTGATTACCGATATGGCCCGGATTATCGAAGCGAATCGTGCGACCCTGATTTTCACAAACACCCGCTCCGGAGCGGAACGAATTTCCCATCGACTAAAACTCGCGCTGCCCAAGCTAAACCATCTGGTGGAATGTCATCACTCCTCATTAGACCGTGATATTCGGCAGGAAGTCGAGGACAGGCTTAAGGAAGGAGATCTTCGAGCGGTGGTCTGTTCGACTAGCCTTGAGTTGGGGATTGATATTGGGCACATCGACACGGTCATCATGGTTAGTACGCCGAAGGGCATTTCGCGGGCCTTGCAGCGCGTGGGTCGTTCAGGGCATTCCATTAACGAGACGAGTCATGGAGTTCTGGTCGCCACCAACATTAACGACCTCATCGAATGCATCGTTTGTGCTCGTCTAACGCATGAAAGGAAGCTAGAACCTGTCCGAATTCTTAATTCCGCTTCTGACGTTGTGATTCAGCATCTCCTTGGGATGGCGATGGACGAGGGGGTGAGCGTGGATAAGGCCTTTGATACCGTCTCTTCCGCCTACCCGTTTCGGAAGCTTGACCGGAAGCTTTTTGATCGGCTTGTTGAATATTTAGAGGGTGGAGGTCGCTCACTTCAGAAGCAATACCGCCAGTCCTTTGGAAAGATTGAGGAGAAAGACGGGCTCTATCATACTGTTTCGAAGAGAGTGGAGCGAGAGTATCTGGTCAATGTCGGGACGATTCATGCTGACGGCATGGTCAACGTGAGGCTGGGCCGCCGAAGGCTGGGGGCGGTGGAAGAGCGTTTCGTAAAAGGGCTTAAGATGGGCGATGTATTTGTGCTTGCTGGCAAAACAGTAAAGCTTACCGACAGTTCTCCTTCAGAAATCATTGTGGAGAATGCGAGCGGGCGCTTGCCTACTGTACCCGCGTGGAACGCGAATAAAATGCCGCTGGCTTCGGGAATTGCGAACGAAGTGGCGCGCTTGCGAACGGAATTAGACCGGCGGTTAAACGAAGAAGGTGAAGAGCCGGAAGATGTCACTGATTGGCTCGTTGAAGAATGGTCAATTTCTCAGTCAAATGCAGCAGCCATCATCGAACATTTCGAGAACCAGGCGCTTCTCTCGCAAGTTCCGCGTCAGGATCGTATGTTGATTGAACGATTCATTGATAGCGAAGATGAGGAACGAATTCACTTCTTCTTTCATACTTTGATTGGTCGGGCGGCTAATGATGCGCTTTCCCGAGTCGTAAGTCATCGTCTCAAAAAGAAAGTAGGAGGGAACACTCTTGTGACGATCGATGACTACGGCTTCATGTTGAGCGTAAAAAACTTTCAGGATCTGGAAAAGCACCAATGGAAAGAGCTTTTTGTCAGGGCTAATGCCGAAGAAGATTTGGAAGGTGTTTTGAAGGATTCTCAGTTGGTGAAGTGGCAGTTCTCCGGAGTGGCCCAGACGGGACTGATGGTTCCAAGAAACCTGCCCGGAGCTGAACGGAAGATGAAACAAATTCGGTGGAGTTCCGATCTACTCTTTCAGGTATTGTTAGAACGGGAGCCTGATCACCCACTGCTAGAGCAGGCCCTCTACGAGGCCAAACATACTTTTTTGGATACTGATCGTGCTACTGCCTTTCTCGACTCTGCTCAAGACCTTGAATGGGTCTTACTCAACGTGCCGGCGGTGTCACCCTTTGCCTTCGGTCTCTATGCCAGTAAGATTAAAGAAGGAATGATGATGGAGTCGCCTGAGGAGGCAATTGAGCGCCTCTATCGGGAGATGCAGCGGAAGCTTGGACGGGAAGTGGAGGAGTAGACTGAACTACCGAGCCCCAATACACCAGAGGGCTTCATGAGTTCTGATAAAGATCTCCCCGTTGGAGACAATTAGGGAGGAGTTCGTCTCCTCATCCACCTGACCTTGGGAGACGACTTCAAGCCCTTCTTCCGAGGCTTTGAAGACGACTGTATCGCCTGCTTGGCTTAGGGAGTAGATCAAATCTCCTGACGCGATAAAGGAGCCCCACGACTTGCCGGCCCCGGGCAGTCGGGCACGCCAGAGGGTTTTGCCGGTTTTCATGTCATCGCAATAGGCGATACCACCAGCGTCCTGGTAGAAGAGCTTTCCGTTTTTGGTGATGCCGCTGCCAATACCGCCGTTGTGACGGACCTCCTGCCAGAGACGATGGCTCTTGGTGACGTCACCGCTACCTCCGATTTTGACGCCGATAGAGTTTCCATAGTAACCACCCATAGCAACGACGATGCCGTCTGCATACATTGGAGAGGTGTAGACTAACGGATTAAGTCCGGAGCATGTCCAGAGCTCATCGCCCGTGGCCGGATTGAATGCTTTTATCTCCATGGGGAAGCTCATGATTAATTCGCGACGTTCATTGGTTTCCACGAGTATGGGAGTGCTGAATGCACCGATGATGCCTTGGTCAGGACGATCGTTAAAACCATCGGTTCGCTGTTCCGGCTTCCAGGCCGGCTCTCTCCATTCCCAAATGGTTTCTCCGGTTTCTGGGTTGAGTCCGTAGAGGACCGCGTTGGTGGCAGGGCCATGGTAGTGGATGAGGATGTCGTCGAGCAGGACCGGGGAGGTGGAGTTGCCCCAAGAATGGTCGATTGGACCAAAGTCACGCTGCCACAGTTCCTTCCCGTCGTGATTGTAACAAATGACGCCTGCTGAGCCGAATGACACCACGATTCTTTCATTGTTCACTGCCGGTGAAGCGGAGCAGTAATGGTTGGTGCGGTGGCTGCGTTCTTCAGCTTCGTAAATAATTCCGTTTTTCCAGAGTAACTCTCCGTTGTTGCGATCGAAACAGAGCAGGCTTCGACTCTTGCTTAAACTCTCGGGCTGAGTCACATAGATATGTTCGCCCCAAACGACGGGAGTGGAGTTGCCGGGTTCGGGCAGTTCCGTTCTCCAGCGCACATTTTCTTTGGGCGTCCAGGTGGTTGGTAAATTAGTCTCACTGGCCTGGCCGGAGCCGAGGTGATCTTTTCTCCAAGAGGGCCAATTTTCTGCCAAAATGAGAAAAGGGAGAATGAGGAGAGAGACGGTCAACGGAAAAGCTTTCATCTACCATTCAGCATTCCTAAGCCTGACGACCCTGACAAGGAAAAGTGGGGCTGCTTTGCGTGAATTAGGCGGGATCAGATTCAACCATTTTGCGGGCTATTTCCCGAGATCGTTCGACGAGGCGACTGTCGCCGAGAAAGTCCACGAATCTTAAGTCGGGTAACCCGCTTTGCTGAGTGCCTAACATTTCACCTGGGCCACGAATCTTGAGATCTTCCTCAGCTATAACAAATCCATCACGGGTTCTTCCGAGGATCTCGAGTCGTTCGCGGGCATCGGCGTTATCAGGATCGAGCATGAGAACGCAGAAGCTTTTGTGCTCGCCGCGTCCGATACGCCCCCTCAGTTGGTGGATCTGGGCAAGGCCGAAGCGTTCCGCATTATAGATCAGCATGACGTTTGCGTTGGGCACATTAACGCCCACTTCGATGACGGTAGTAGAAACTAAAACACTTGCTTTGCCGCTTCGAAATTCTTCCATGACGGCATCCTTTTCTTCCCCGGCCATCCGACCATGAAGTAGAGTCATGGATATATTAGGCAGTCGTTTCTGCCAGGCTTCATACTCGACCGAGGCGGCTCCGGCACTGATCTTGTCGGACTCTTCGATGAGCGGATAAACGATGTAGGCCTGCCGACCATTTGCTACCTGCTCTTCGATGAATTTTGCGGCTTCTTCGGTCTGCGACGTGAGTCGAATGCCGGTGATGATCTTGCCGCGTCCGGGAGGGAGTTCATCGAGGATCGACACATCGAGATCACCGTAGAAGGAGAGCGCGAGGGTTCTTGGGATCGGGGTAGCCGTCATGACGAGAACATCGGGAGAGTCGCCGCGATTGATTAGCGCCTGTCTCTGATTAACGCCGAATTTGTGTTGCTCATCGATTACCGCAAGGCCAAGCCCGTGGGGAAACCGGCTCTCGTCGTGGATTAGGGCATGGGTGCCGATCGTCAGGGTTCCGTAGCCGTGGTCGCCTCCAGCAAAGAGTGGAAGATCGCCCCCGGCCTCCTTACTTCCTGTCTTAAGAGTAACCTCGACTCCAAGTGGCTCGAACCATTCTTGGAAATTTTGAAAATGCTGCTCGGCTAAAATCTGTGTTGGGGCCATGAGGGCACCATCGAATCCAGCTTCGATCGCAAGAAGAATTGCCGCCGCCGCTACGAGGGTTTTACCTGCGCCAACATCTCCCTGGAGTAGGCGCACCATAGGGGCTTCCGAAACCATGTCTGCCCGGATTTCTTCCCACGCTTTCTTTTGTGCGTTTGTAGGGGCGAAGGGAAGATCGCTGAGGAATTTTTCGAGAAGCTTTCCCGGGCCCGCGTGAGATTTGCCGCCTTTAGTGCGATGTTCGGCGCGTCGTTTTTGGAGAATGATTTGGAGTTGGGTGAATTCCTCGAGAGCGAGATAGCGCCGAGCGGGTTCGAGTGATTCGAAGCTGTCCGGGTAGTGGGTTTGCCGAATGGCTTGAGATCGGGTGAGTTCCGAATTGACAGAGTCCGGCGGCAACCAGTCGACGATCGTTTCGTCAGTAACTGATTCAAGGATTCCGTGGATGAGCGTTCGAATACTCTTCTGATTAATGCCGTTAATCAGTGGGTAAATTGGAATGATGCGCCCCATGTGGGCTTCAGCGGTGGAGGGGTCATCATCAACGATCTCGAAATCTGGATGATCGATGACAAGCCTGCGGCCGCTCACCTTCGGTTGCCCATAAACCACGAGTAGATGTCCGACGGCGATAATTTTCTGTATGTAGGATAAGCCAAACCAGCGGAGAACGATGCGGTTGCCGAGTAGATTGCCACCGGAAGCTGGTTCGACGGTAGCCTCAAACCAGCGCTTGCCGCGCCCTCGCCCAAAGCGAGCCTGAGCATCGATTACCTCGACGTGGAGACAGACGGGTTCAGCTGTAGGGTTCTCCGGAAAGACGCTGAATCGGGTTCGATCCTCGTGGCGCCGAGGGTAGTAGGTCAGGGCGTCGTCGATGGTGCGAAGCCCCATTTTTTCGAGACATTCGCAGGTCTTTTTGTCGAATCGGATCAGGCCGGTCTCAGTCAGGAGAGTATCGAGGGCGAACATGCAGGTAGGAGGGCTCAGTATTTCTTCCAGAGGGAAGGAACAAAGAGAACAAGGAGGGCGAAGAACTCAAGTCTCCCCAGGATCATGCAGAAGCTCAGGACCATTTTAGTGTCAGAGCCGAGGAAAGAGAAGTTATGCGCTGGGCCGACCGCATCAAACCCCGGCCCAATATTGAAGAGGGTCGCAAAGACGCAGCCGATCGTGGAAATCATGTTCAGGTCTGGCTCAAGGAGGGAGACTACGATGCCAGCGAGGCCCGAAAGGGCAAAGCCGAGCGCAATAAAAAACGAAGTCGTTACGAAGACTTTTTCGTCTGGGGCCATCCCGTTAAGTTTGACGCGGAAGACCTGATTGGGACGAAAGGAACGCACCATCTCGCGGTTGGTAATTTTGGTGAATAAAATGACGCGGTTCATCTTGATCCCGCCCGCGGTCGATCCTGCGCAACCGCCGACCAGCATCATGAACATGAGCAGCATCTTGGTAAAAAGAGGCCACTGATCATAGTCTGAGGTGCAAAATCCGGTGGTGGAACCTATCGAGATGACATTAAAAAAGCCATCGCGAAGGGCTTTGGCATAGCCGTCATGAGTTCCCGTTAAGTGGAGATCAAACGCAATGGCGAGTACGGCAAGAAGAACGAGGAGAAAATAATAGCGAGCTTCCTCTTCCGCCTTGAGGCGCTCCCAGCGCCGGTTAACCACGATGACGTAGAGCATGAATCCGATCGAGGAAAGGAACATAAAAATCGCGATCCATAATTCGATACCGACATCCTTGTAATGACCAATACTGAGATTCTTGGGGCTGAAGCCACCGGTAGCGATCGTACACATGGCGTGGCAGGTGGCCTCAAAGATGGGCATACCCAGCGCTATCAGGCCCAAAAGACAGACGGCGGTCAGGGCGAGGTAAACTTTAAGCAGGGTGAAAGCGATATCACGGATCCGCGAGGCTCCCGAGTCGGAGATATTCAGACTCGATTCTTGCTGCATGATGGACCGGCTTCCTGCTCCGAGAAAGGAGAGTACTGCCACGAAGACCACAAGTATACCGATACCGCCTAACCACTGAGTCACTGATCGCCATAGCAGAATCGCCTTAGGAAAGGCCTCAATATTAGACATGATGGTCGATCCTGTTGTGGTGAATCCTGACACTGATTCAAATATCGAATCGAAGATATTGAGCCCCGGTTCGCAGAGCCAATAGGGAAGGGCCCCGAGCAGACTGACCGAAATCCAGCTGAGCCCCACGATGATCATGGCTTCGCGGCGAAGCAGTTCGTGCTTGCAGCGAAGCCCAACGAGATACATGAGGAAACCAATTATAATGGTGATTCCGGTGGAAATTCCGAGAGCGCTTTGGGCACTGGAGTTGAGGTCGTTCTGTCCTTCGGTATGGACAATAGCCATAGCGTAAAGCCAGCATGCTCCCATGGCCAGTCCCATAAGAAGCGCGAGGAGGCCTAGCGTTTTAATGATGATGCGAAGGTTCATCAGGGAGCGACAAGCTTTAAGAATGCACGCTTCGCTTTCGGCTTCACAAGTGCGTAGAGACTGTCTTCTTTGTCGATAATATCATCCGCGGCGGGAACTTCTCCCCGAGCCCCGTGCAGTTGGGCCACGAGAACGCAGTCAGTTGGCCAGTCCACCTCTCTTACCGCTTTACCAATGATGGAAGAGTTTTTGCTGACGGAAGATTCGATTAATTCAACACCTTCGAGTTTGTGAAGAAGGTGAAAACGGTCGGACGTGATGAAGCGTGAAAGGTCTTTTCTCGTCGCTTCGCGCGGGCTGATCGCTGCGAGAATGCCTAGCTTTTCACCAAAGCCTGTCATGGCATCAGCGTAGTCGGCGCGGTGAATGACCGGCAGGCAGTATTTGGTGCCAAGGCTATGAGCCTGAAGACAGGTCATCACATTATCTTCATCGATATCAGTCACGGCGATGAAAAAGTCAGCGTCACCGATCAGTTCCTCTTTCATCTCAGTAATCGAGGTAGCGTCAGCATTTAGAATGGTAACGTTGGCAAGGAGGTCAGTGAGCTCTTGGCAGCGTTCTGCGTCTTCCTCGAAAATTCGGATACGGCAGTTCCAGCTCTCGAGGGATTGCGCGAGTGAAAAGCCGTATTCACCGCCTCCGAAAATAACGATGTTGCTTTTCTGGTCTTTACCGGAACGGGCTTGGAGTCGCATCACCGTTTCGTGAAGTTTTGAGGGTTCCCCTGCCAAGGTGGCAAGATCGCCTGGTTGAAGTGTTTCGTCAGCCGAAGGGACGATGGTTTCTTTACCCCGAGTAATTGCTCCGACTCGAACGCGGGCCGGGAATTCAATTTCGCTTAGAGGCTGACCGCAGAGTTTACTCTTTTCGGAAACGTAAACCTGCTGAATCTCGACATAGCCGCGGGCAATCTCCTCCACCATGGCGGACTCCGGATTTCGAACGTGCTTGGCAAGTTCGACGGCGGCGAGTCGCTCAGAGCTGAAGATGTAGTCGATACCGAAGTGTTCTCCGAAATCCAGAAATAGGCTGTCGCGCTGCACTCCGGCGTGGACGCGCGCGATTGACTTCTTCGCACCGAGCTTCTTGGCAACAGATGCGGAAACAATATTATTGTTGTTATCGCTGGTTAGGCTCAGAAAGAGATCACATTCTGCCACACCGGCATCAATCAAAGAGCTGATTGAAGTGCCGTCTGCTGAAACGACGCGGGCGTCAATCTGATCGTTGAGATGTTGCGCGACCTCTTCGTCAGATTCAATAACCACGATGGCGTGGTTATCAGCTGCGAGGTTCTGCGCAAAGTGGGTGCCGATCTCTCCGGCGCCGACAATGATAATATTCATAGGTGGCGGTAGCCCCAATACCCTAAACGCGTGCTGGCTGCGATTCAATGCAAGATGCACGCTGAATTTTAGCTTATCTAACGAGCGTTTTTTCGATTGAGCGAGCAGTCAGCCGCCTGGATTTAAATCCCAATTCTTTCACAGACCTGATCAAACTGTTGATTCTCACGAGCGTAGGACGGGTAGCGATCTTCTTCTCCTTTTGGAAGGTAGCGCCAGTGTTTATACATCCAAAGCCACGGAGCTGGGTTTTCGCGGATATAAGGCTCAAACACATTCCAGCATGCTTGAGCAATGGTTTGCTCGTTATCTTCAGGGCCGAACTTTAGAGCCTTGAACCCTTTGAGCAGATAGGAGCCGTCATCGCGGGGTATGCAGATTCCGGGGACAACCGGCAGACCGGTTCGCTTCATTAGTTCAGCATGCATAGAGGTGACAGAAGTTTTTCGGCCAAAGCATTCAATGATGGTAGCGGCCCTTGATGGAGGAATGGTCAAATCAGTCAGGAAAGCGGCATGTCCTTGCTTTTTGAGGCCCTTGAGGAGTTGGCGAAGAGCACCACGCTGTGAAATAACTTTATGGCCTGAAATCTCGCGGTTCCTTTTATAAATTTCTGTCAGACTCTCATTTTTAAAGTCTTGCGCGACGATCGTAAATGAGTAACCGCGGAATCCCATAGAAAGTGCAATCCACTCAAAGTTACTGTAGTGAGGGGTGACCCAGATAGCGCCCGTCTTCTTGGCTTCGTTTATGGTGTCCCAGTCTTCAGCTTCAATGGTGCAGTAGGCATCGATGTTTTTGGTGGTGAGGCGTTTGCTCCAGAATTGATCCACCACCGTCTGGGCAAAGCTCTGGTAAGACTGTTTCGCTAGCTCTCGAATTTCGGAATCGTTTTTCTCTCCGCCGAAAATCAGGGTCAAATTCTCGATGGCTGTGTTGCGCCCCCGCTTATCCATGGCAAAGCCGAGGAGGCCTAACCATTTGCTGATCCAAAGCGCTAGTACGCGAGGCAGTAGGGGTATCGAGGTGTAAAGCATTTGCATGCCGAACCACTCGAGCTTGTAGCGCATTTTCTTCCAGATCGACATCGCGAAGGAATAAGACAGCATTTAGAGTGATTGCCAACTATGCATCACCAGACATTCGTTTCGCTCTTCAAAAAAGTGCTCTCGACTCCGACAGCTCCCTTCCACGAATACCATGTGGCGGATCTCATCCGTGAGATTATAGAGCCAATGCCTCATGTGACGCTGAACAAAGACGTTTACGGTAACTTGATTGCCTGTTACCAACGCGGTCGCAAGCGGCCGAAGTTGGCTTTTGCAGCTCACATGGATCATCCGGGGTGGGTGAAGTTCCAAGGTAAGCCCGAGTTTCTAGGGGGGGTGCCCAAAGAGAGGCTAGATCCCGAGAAAGTAGAGTGGTTCGGTAATTTCGGGATGTGGAAACTGAAACCTTTTGAACTGAAGAACGGCATGATTCATTCGAGGGTTTGTGATGATCTTGTGGGTTGCGCTGCCATTTTGGCAATGTTCATGGAGCTCGAGGCAGCTGGGGCGGAAACGACAGTTTACGGCCTTTTCACTCGGGCCGAGGAAGTAGGCTTCATCGGCTCCATTGAAATGGCAAAACAGTGGCCTCTTGGCAAAGAAATCTGTTTTGTTTCCCTGGAGACGAGCGCCGCTCGGGGAGGCGCTCTACAGGGGAAAGGGCCGGTGATTCGGGTCGGTGACCGCATTAGCGTTTTTGATGATGCCATCACGGCAGAACTGGTTGATGCAGCAAAAGAAGTAAAGATCCCTCATCAGCGAGCGCTTCTAGACGGTGGCGCCTGCGAAGCGACGGCGATGAATCTTTACGGTGTCGCTGCGGCGGGGCTCTCGGTGATCTTGGGTAATTATCACAACTGTCCGCCCCGGAAAGGGATTAAAGAGGAGTGTATTTCTCTCGCTGATGCCAAGAGTTTGGTCAAACTGATCACCGCCACTGTCATTCGGATGTCAGACCGAAGGGCTTCCGATACTTCTAAAACTAAGCTACGAAAGCGGCTTGAGAAAAGGGCGCGAGCTCACCGGAAGTATGAGCGAAGGGCGCGCAGAGATTGGGTTTGAGCACTGAAAGGAGTGGCAGTGACTCAATAAATAACCAACGGTTTCTTATTAAGAAAACAATAGTTCTTTATATTCTTATATAAAAGATTTGTGTTTTCTTATTAAATGACTTAGATTTACTTATAACCAACTTAGAATCACGAGCGTGATCGTATCTAGTGAATTATTTTGAATACTGATTCCTTAGCATCGTCTTCCAACTGGAAACGAGCTCGGCGTCCCGAACAAATTGACGAGCGAAGAGGTGCAATCCTCTCAGCTTCTCGCCGCCTCATTGAAAAGGGAGGTGTTTCAGCAGCAGGATTAACTTCGATCGCGCGCGAGGCCGGCTCGTCAAAAGCGAATCTTTACCGTTACTTCGAGAGCCGAGAAGCTATCCTTCTCGAGCTTTTCGAAATCGAAGTTGCCGCTTGGTCGAAGGAGTTCGCTGCACTTTTGGAAACCCTTCCGGCAGGAGCCACCGCAGCAGAGGTCGCTCAAGCTCTTTCCGACAGCCTTACAGATCGACAAATTTATACTGGCTTGTTTGGCGCCCTTGCTTCTGAGATTGAGCCCCGACTTTCAGAGATGTTGCTGATCCGTTCAAGGAGAGCTTTGAGAGAAGCTTTTGTTGGCTTGTTAGTTCAACTTCGGAGGGTGTTACCTCATTTATCCAAGTCACAGTTGAATGAATTCCTGACCATGCACGCGATGTTTCAGGCGGGAGTATGGCCGCATGCATCACCGGGAGCGAATTTGTCACACTTAATGGATCGTGAAGAGTTCGCTGGAATGAGAATGGACTTCGGGGAGCGAGTGCGTTGGCACGCGTTGATTCTGCTTCTGGGACTCGAATTAGTTTCCCAGCCCCGGATCCGGCCGGTATCAGACATAGCTGATTAAGATTCACTAGCAGGGCGGCCTCTCTTCGTTGATGCTGGAAGAGAGGAGTTCCTACCGCAGAGGGAAACACACCAGTGCTGCCGCCAAGACCAATCGACGGTGATGAAATGAATCTTGTCTGGCGATCATGAATTAACCGAATTACAATACCTGTCCACCTTCGGGAATAAATTCATCACCGTAATAGAGACGATATCGCCCGAATCGGGAGCGGAGGTTAAGTTCGCCGTTAAAGGCCTTCGACATACTGAGAGAGTTGAGGGCGCGACACTTCTCTCCTTGCGAAATAGCGCTACCTTCTTTCAACACGATGGCGTGAGTGATTGCTGGAATAATTTCTTCCACGTGGTGCGTCACGAGAATCAGGGAGCGGAAAGAACCCTTTTGAGTGAGTTCTTCAACAAATGCAAGAAAGTGCTCACGAGCAACGGGATCAAGCCCGGCGCAAGGCTCGTCCAAAACGAGAATGTCCATGCGTCGTGCCATGAGCGCGCGTCCAATGAGGAGACGTTGACGTTCTCCTTGCGAAAGGTGCGCCCATGGCTGATCGCGAAGGTGAGCACAGTCAACTTTTTTGAGAATCTTCTCGGCCGCTCGGACTTCTTTCGGGTCGTCGATCCTCTGCCAGTAATTAACCATAGCGTGACGGCCAGCCCTGACAATATCGAGCGCGATTTCTGCGGGTTCGATGAGTTGGGAAATGCTGCTACTGACAAAGCCGATTCGCTTGCGCCAGTCGTCCCAACTTTGGGTCTTGGAATTAACCGCGTCCTCCCTTCCTCGCATGTGAATTTCACCTTCGGTAGGAGTGAGATACCCCATGAGAATATTAAGCATCGAAGTCTTCCCTGACCCGTTCCCACCGAGCACTACCCAGTGTTGGTCGCGCTCAACGCTCCAGTTGATGTTCTTTAGAATTTCGTGGCCATTTCGACGAACGGTCACGTCTTCTATTTCAAAAACAGGTGCTGCCATGGCAGAACGCTAAAGTCAGGCAACCTCTATTTCTAGCGCCTTTTCGTGTCGCGTTGAGAAGTTCTAGAACTGGGTTTATTCCCTGTTCTTCGAATCGATCCAAATTGTCAACGGGCCGTCATTGGTCAATTCGACTTCCATCATTGCTCCAAACTCCCCTGTTCTTACGGGTCGATCGAGGCCTGCCTCAAGCGTCGCTATGAATCTCTCGTAAAGAGGTATGGCGATCTCTGGGGAGGCCGCCCGTTCAAAGCTGGGTCGTGTGCCTTTTTTTACGCGCGCGTGGAGGCTAAACTGGCTCACCACCAACACATCGCCGCCGATCTCGAGAAGAGAAAGATTAATCTTCCCGCTTTCGTCTTCAAATATTCGCAGTGAGAGCAGTTTTCTAACAAGCCAGTCGATATCCTGATCGTTATCCTCGCGCGAAATCCCAATCAGAAGAAGTATCCCTACGCCAATTTGGCTCTTTTTGGCCGCCCCAATCGTAACTGAGGCTTGGCTGACCCGTTGCAACAAAACTCGCATGCAGACCTATGGTCTCAAATTTGTCACTTTTAAATGGTGAATTTACCTAAGGTTCATCGTCAGTAGGCTTTGCGCCTTGCCATCTCGGTGGTATATTCGCCGCTGCCCCAGTCATTGCTCGGGCCCCTCTTTCAGACCGCTTCAATATGGAACTCCTTATTTCTGCCCTCCGCTTCATCGGCATCGTTCTTCTTGTCATCATGATGTTCAACATCATGATTGTCGTTCACGAGTGGGGGCACTTTCTCGCTGGACGTTGGCGCGGTCTCCACATCGATCGTTTTCAGATCTGGTTCGGTAAGCCGATTTGGAAGAAAACGGTCAACGGAGTGCAGTATGGCCTCGGAAGTATTCCAGCGGGTGGTTTTGTTTCCCTGCCGCAGATGGCACCGATGGAGGCGATCGAAGGTGCGGTTGAAGAAGAGGAGAAAAAAGAGGGTATACCAAAAAAAGATCTTCCTCCCATCACACCACTCGACAAAATCATTGTAGCCTTCGCCGGGCCTCTGTTTAGCTTTTTGCTGGCGGTGGTCTTTGCCTGCATCGTCTTTGTGGTTAAACGTCCCGTCAGTGAGGCTGTTTCCTCTACAACAATTGGGCATGTTCTCGAAGCGGTGGAGAATGGGGAGGGCGAATACGTGGAATCTCCTGCTTGGAAAGCTGGTCTGCGCCGAGGTGACAAAATCACTTTCGTCGACGGGAAAAGTGTGAAGCGATTTCAAGGAATGAACCAGTCTATTATGTGGACGGTGATCTCGAGCGATAACCAGAACATCGAGGTCGACTTTATTCGGGATGGGAAGGAAATGTCTGTCGTTGTCGAGCGCCCTGCTGCGGCAACTCACGCTGAAGTCGATGGTCCCTGGTTTAAGCAAACCTGGGCCTACCTCAGCCGGCGGCCCCCGCTTAGAACGATTGGCATCTACCCCCAAGTGTCACCGGTGGTAGTGGCTACGCTGGAGAACAGTCCCGCAGAACAGGCAGGTTTAAAAAAAGGGGACCAGATTCTCAGTATCGACGGTATCGAAGTGGCAGATCCCCAGGCTGTCGCTGAGTATGGTTGGACTGCTGGTAAGGCTCACGATTTCTTAATCAAGCGTGGCAGTAAAGAGATGAACATCGCTATCACGCCGCGCGTCCCGGAATTAAATGGTGACAGTCCCAAGATAGGAGTCGTTCAGTGGAGTAGCGATGGGGTTAAGTCTCTTGAACGTGAAAACCCCATCACTCAGGTCATCGACAGCTTCAACGCCATTGTGAAAACGTTGAAGGCGGTCTTTTCGCCGAAGTCTGATGTCAGCGCTGGGCATCTCAGTGGACCATTCGGCATCATGGGCCTCTACTACGACCTTTTTCAGGACAGTGAAGGGTGGCGTCTCGCACTCTGGTTCAGCGTGCTGTTGAACGTCAACCTTGCTATCCTTAACCTACTCCCTTTTCCGGTGCTTGACGGCGGTCATATCGTCATGGCGACGGTCGAGTGGGTCAGTAAGCGTCCGATTCCTTCCAGAGTCCTCGAGGTGGTGCAGACTACTTTTGTTTTATTCTTGTTAGGGTTTATGGCCTTCGTCACACTCAAAGACGTGGGTGATCGATTGCCCAGAGGAGATACAAGTGCTGATGAGCTACCGAAAGACATCCCGGCGTTTCTTCCTCTTGAAGGTTAGTCAAAGCAATCGCGACGACGCCGACGCGACAACAGCGGCATGAGCCAAAGCTACTCTCCCTCACCACTTAATACCAAGCGGCGTTTTACACGCGCGGCTGAGGTCGGGAGCGTTGGTATCGGGGGTGATAACCCGATTCGGGTGCAGTCCATGTTGACGAGTGACACTCGCGAAACAGAGGCTTGTGTGGAAGAAGCCCTTGGTCTCGCTCGTGCCGGTTGCGAAATTGTGAGGGTGACCGCCCAGACGAGGAAGATCGCATCTAACCTTGAGAATATCCATGCCGGCATTCGAAACCACGAAATAGACGTTCCCATCGTCGCAGATATCCACTTCAAGCCTGACGCTGCGATGGAGGCGGTAAAGTGGGTCGAAAAAGTGAGAGTCAACCCTGGCAACTACGCGGACAAGAAGAGGTTCGCCGTAATCGAATACACCGACGAAGAATACGCAGCAGAATTGCAGCGGATTGATGAAGAGTTCACCCCGCTCGTTCTGGAAGCGAAAAAGCGGGGTGTTGGTATGCGCATCGGAACCAATCACGGTTCCCTCAGTGATCGCATCATGAACCGCTTCGGCGACACGCCGCGCGGGATGGTTGAAAGTGCGCTTGAATTCGCCCGCATAGCCCGCAAGCACGATTATCACCAATTTGTATTCTCGATGAAGGCCAGTAATCCCAAGGTCATGATTGAGGCTTACCGTTTGCTTGTGGCCCGGCTCTACGAAGAAGGCAATGATTGGAACTATCCTATTCACCTTGGTGTAACCGAAGCTGGCGATGGTGAGGATGGCCGCATCAAGAGCGCGATTGGAATTGGTTCATTACTTGCCGATGGAGTGGGCGATACCATTCGTGTCAGTCTGACCGAGGACGCGATTTATGAAATTCCGGTCGCGAGGACTCTCGTGGACATCATTCGTGAGACTAGGACCGTTGGTCAGGACCTTTCCGATGAGCTGGGTTGGGAAGATGTTTCCTGGAATCCTTTTGAATACGAGCGGCGTCATTCCAGTAAGATCGAGGTGCAAGGGATTGCTGTAGGAGGGGCTGAAACCATCCGGGTCTTCACCTCGCGGGAAAAGTGGAACGCGCTGGCTCACAAGCTCGACCAGATGGGCGAGTTCCAGCCCGAAGTTATCATCGATGATGCACAGGTTATCTCAATTGACCCCCGTGACGAAGATGCCGTGGCTGAAATAAATGCTCAGATAGAACCTCAGATGATTACGGTAAAGGATGGTCTTGAGCTCAATGTAATTTCTGCGTTCCGACTCCTTGCTGCTCGCGTCGATGCAAGGCATCCCATCCTTCTGAAAGACGTGCTTTATCCCTCTGATGATTCTGAGAAAGATTTTCTTCCAACGCTTCTGACTGCCAGTATGAACATTGGCGCACTCTTGTGCGATGGCATCGGTGACGCGGTCCTCGTGCAGGGCGAGCAGGCCCCTGGTCAATCGCTGCGACTTTCCTACAATATTCTACAGGCGGCCGGAGCGCGAATTTTCAAGACCGATTACGTGGCCTGCCCGAGTTGCGGGAGAACCCTTTTTAACCTTCAGACAACGACCCAGAAAATTCGTGAAGCGACCGGTCACTTGAAGGGTGTTCGCATCGCAGTGATGGGATGCATCGTGAACGGCCCCGGTGAAATGGCTGACGCTGACTTTGGGTATGTAGGAGGCGCGCCAGGAAAAATCAATCTCTACGTCGGCAAGGAGCCGGTGAAATTCAATATCCCCGAAGACGAGGCCGTCAATCGGCTCATTGACCTGATTAAAGAGCACGACCGTTGGATCGAAGCGCCTGAATCGGTGGGAGCCTAAACCTCACCTTCTCTCTAGCGTTACAACGCACTCGAGGTGCCTTGTTTGGGGAAACAGGTCAAATGGTTTGATACGAGTGATTCGGTAATGGCCCTTCACATGCTCAAGGTCGCGAATCTGGGTGGCTGGGTTACAACTAACATAGACGACACGTCTCGGAGCAAACTCGATGAGTTGATCTAGGAATTCTGGGCTGCTACCTTTTCTGGGTGGATCAATGACCACGGCGGTCTTTGTCGGGTCAAAGTTGACTTCGGCAAAGATGTTAGCCGCATCTCCCTGAAGGAAGCGGCAATTCTCGATTTGGTTTTGCTTTGCATTCCGGTTAGCCCAGTCGATCGAGGATTCGCTAATCTCAATACCAACAGCTTCCTTAAACTCTCGGGCAGCGGTCAGACAGAAGAGCCCTGAGCCGCAGTATGCATCAACGAGGAAATCAACACCGCCTCCTTTGAGGGCTTCCTTCCGCACGTGCTTGGCAAACTCGTTCAGAATGTGCGGGTTATTTTGGAAGAACTCCCCCGCGTGAAAGGAAAATCGCAAATCGCCCACCATTTGTTCGCACATCTCAGTAGGATCAGTGCAGACGTAGCCGCTGACTGAATCGCGCAATAGGAGCGTGGCACCTTTCTTGTAGAACGTGGCTCTTTTCTTGGCCTCGAGGCGGACCTCGGGGAGCTTTTGGTTAATAGTTTCGGAGGCAATCGGGCACGCTTTTACATCGATAATTTGCTGGCGGCGGCCGAAGAGGAGAAAACCAATTGGACCCATTTCACCGTCGTTAGGCCGCTTGAAGTGCGGCGTAATCTTGGATCGGTAGCTGTAGGTGACGGGTGATGGATGGACCGGATCGACTTCGTGTTCGATTCCAGCCATGCGCCAAAGTAATTCGGTTACCTGACGCTGTTTCCATTCCAGTTGCTTATCGTAAGCGAGGTTTTGATATTGGCATCCTCCGCATTGGGAAAAGAGCTCGCATTTTGGAATCACCCGATCAGGGCTGGGTGCTACCACTTCCACAAGGTCGGCTTCCGAGTAGGTATTCGAGTTGCGGAAAACGCGGGCCCGGACAGTTTCACCGGGTAGAGAGAAGGTCACAAAAACGACCCAGTCATTCACTCTCGCGACCCCTTGGCCAAGGTTGGTCAGTGATTCAATGTTGAGGGTAAGTTCCTCGTGGTAGTCGAAAGGATGAGGATTGAATTTTCTTGGCTTACGTGACATGGCATTGAAGATGCTCAGCAAACTACCTAATCTTCCGCTCCCTGCTTTGGAAAAATAAAAAAACGCATAGAGTGATCCACGATGCCATCAGAACCAAGCGCTTACACCACCGACCCCAATGAGCTGTCTCAGATTCTCGATGCTCGGCACCCGGATCCTTTCGGGTTTCTCGGGCTTCACAAGAACCCTGCAGGGACTGGCCATGTCCTGCGGGTGTTTCGGCCCGGCACGGTCAAGGTGATTGTCGTCACTGAAAACGGCGATGAGGTCGAAATGACAGGCATTGATCAGGCGGGCCTTTACGAACACCTTTTTGAGAATAGGCCTCAAAAGTTTTCATATCAGCTGCGTTATCAGTTTGGCGAAGATCTATCAGAGCCGCAGTTTGACGTGTATTCATTTGGTCCGGTTTTGGGGGAGCAGGACTTACACTTCTTTGCTGAGGGAAGTCACCGCTACCTCTGGAATTGCCTTGGAGCGCAGCTCTGCAAGCAGAATGGAGTCGATGGAGTGTCTTTTGCGGTTTGGGCACCAAATGCCTTCCGCGTGAGCGTCGTGGGTGACTTCAACGCATGGGACGGTCGAGTCCATCCCATGCGCAATCACAATGGTGTTTGGGAGATTTTTATCCCTCATATTAGCGGCGGCGAGCACTATAAGTACGAGATTGTCGGTGCAGGTGGAAATCTCTGCAGCAAAAGCGATCCGTTTGCCTTCTTTTCGCAGCACGGCAACCAGACCGCTAGTATTACGTTCGACCGGAATCAGTATGAGTGGAGTGATTCCGAGTGGATGGAGAAACGGGCCGAGACAGATCTCTATCATTCTCCCATCTCAGTTTACGAAGTCCACCTCGGTTCGTGGAAACGACGCCTTAATGAAGAGAATCGTTTCCTGACTTACGCAGAGTTTGCTGATGAGTTAATTGGATATGTCCTCGAGATGGGTTACACCCACATCGAACTGATGCCGGTAGCAGAGTTTCCCTTTGACGGTTCGTGGGGCTACCAGGTTTGCGGCTTTTTTGCTCCAACCAGTCGCTTCGGCAACCCGGATGACTTCCGCTCCTTTGTGGATCGCTGTCACCAAAAAGGCATTGGCGTCATCGTCGACTGGGTGCCCGCACACTTCCCAAAAGATGACCATGGTCTGGGCCGTTTCGATGGAACGGCCTTATATGAGCATGCCGACCCGCGTCAAGGGGAGCACACTGACTGGGGCACCTTAATCTTTAACTACGGTCGCAATGAGGTCAGGAATTTCCTCATCAGTAATGCGATGTATTGGTTGAAAGAATTCCACATCGATGGCCTGCGAGTCGATGCTGTGGCTTCGATGCTCTATCTTGATTATTCGCGGGAAGAGGGGCAGTGGGTTCCAAATCGTTTCGGTGGCCGTGAGAATATCGAAGCAATCGAGTTTCTCAAAGAACTCAATCAAGTCTGCTACGACGAAAACCCCGGCATCATGACAATTGCTGAGGAGTCAACCGCCTTTACTGGTGTCTCCCGTCCGGTTGATAGTGGTGGCCTTGGTTTTGGGTTCAAGTGGAATATGGGATGGATGAATGACTCCCTCAGCTACATGAGCCAAGAGCCGATACACCGGAAATATCACCACGGCATGGCGACCTTTTCGATGATCTATGCCTACCATGAGAATTACGTTCTTGTCCTGAGCCACGACGAGGTGGTTCATGGTAAAGGTTCGGTTGTCCAGAAGATGCCGGGCGACCGCTGGCAGCAGATGGCCAATCTACGATTCTTCTTTGCCTGGATGTTTGCTCATCCCGGCAAGAAGTTGCTATTCCAAGGGCTTGATTTCGGTCAGTCAGGAGAGTGGGATTATGCGCTGAGTCTTCCGTGGGATCTACTCGAATATGATGAGCACAGGGGTATCCAGCAACTAGTCAAAGACCTTAATCGTCTCTACGTCTCAGAAGCGGCGCTTCATGAGTTGGATCATGCCTCGGATGGTTTTGAATGGATTGATCACAACGATGCCAAGCACAGCCTCTTTTCTTTCGTTCGCCGCAGCCGATGTGGAGAAGCTATCGTCGTTGTCGTGAATGCGACACCAGTGCCTCGCCTTGGTTACCGCCTAGGCGTACCAGGTGGTGGATTTTACGAGGAGATCTTTAATTCCGACTCGAAACTCTACGGTGGATCCGACACTGGTTTGGGTGGAGGTATTCCGGCGATGGAGTACTCGGCTCACGATCGGCCGCAGTCTATTCAGGTCAATATTCCGCCCCTTGGCACCGTATTTTTCAAGCGGCGAGCGTTGTGATTGTGGCCTTTTTAAATAAAAAGACGAAGAGCCAAACGACTCTTCGTCTTGAAAGTTTTAGGAAGCAAGGTTCCTCGAGGACTTTTTAGTAGGCGTCTTGGTAGCCGCGATTGCGATAAGCGCGATTTTTTGACACCTCAGACCCAACCGCAGCACCTACGGCACCACCAATGAGAGCGCCGGCACCGTCTCCGGCTAGTGCTCCGATTCCGGCGCCGATGGCGCCACCGGTTACGGCGCCCCGTTCACCGGGAGTACAGGCAGTTCCGATGAGTGCGATGAGGCCCAGCATTGAGAAGGTGAGTGTTTTTTTCATGTCAATGTTGAAGAACGGATTGGGTTAGTAATTCTGTTGGTAGCCGCGATTGCGATAGGCGCGATTTTTGGAGATCTCGGATCCGGCTGCAGCGCCAACAGCGCCGCCGATAAGAGCTCCGGCACCGTCTCCGGCAAGCGCTCCGATTCCAGCGCCGATGGCGCCACCGGTTACAGCGCCTCGTTCACCGGGAGTGCAGGCGACACTAATTAGGGAGGCGGCGCCGAGTAGGGAAAATGTGAATGCTTTTTTCATAGTGTGTGTCTAAGGTGACGAACGGTAATATTGACCTATTCAATTTAATGTTATTAATCGCGAGTCCGCCTCACAAGGGTAAAACGACACAATCTTGAGGAGAAACCCGACATTTCTCAGAAATGTATTAAAGCGAGTTTGGAAGAGGGAGTCGCGACTTTGCCGGAATTCCCTTTCAGCAAATCCATTCTCGACAGTCCCGCTCTCAAAGTTTAATGAAACCACAGCAGAGGAAAACGTTTTTCCTCCAGTAAAACCGAACTTGTAGCGCAGAATATGGCGGATTTTCCAAGCAGCGACGCCCCTCAAGTGGGGATTATTATGGGCAGCACTTCCGATTGGCCGACAATGTCGAAAGCCGCTGAAGTGTTACAGAATTTTGGCATCCCTTTTGAAGCTAAGGTGGTTAGTGCCCACCGGACTCCCGAACTGCTATACGATTATTCTAAAGGTGCCAAGGAGCGCGGACTCAAGGCCATTATCGCCGGAGCGGGCGGCGCGGCGCACCTTCCTGGCATGGCTTCGGCCATGACGATCGTTCCAGTTCTCGCAGTACCTGTGAAGTCACGCGCCCTCAACGGCGTCGATTCCTTGCTTTCCATTGTCCAGATGCCGGCCGGCATCCCGACGGCAACCTTTGCCATTGGAGACGCTGGTGCGACAAATGCCGGACTTTTTGCTGTTTCCCTGATCGGAAACGAAGACTCCGGCATCGCGCAGAAACTGGCCGACTACCGAGAAACGCTTCGGGCCAAGGTGGAGGACTCTGAGTTGCCACCGATCGATAACGCCTGATGAGCCAGACGTTGCTTCCAGGATCAACTATCGGGGTCTTAGGCGGTGGCCAACTGGGTCGCATGCTCACGAGCGAGGCCCAACGGATGGGCTATCGGGTTGTCTCGTGGATTGGTGGCGCTGACTCTGGGCCGGCCGCTACAGCGGATTTTATAATCGAAGAACCCTTTAACTCGGAAGCTGGCCTTGCTCGTTTCATTGAAATGGCAGATGTCGCCACGGTTGAATTTGAAAATATTCCCCGAAAACTGCTTGAGAAAGTAGCTGGCGCCTTACCGTTGATGCCGGGCGTCCTCGCCATTGCAACCTGCCAGCATCGTGAGCGGGAAAAACTCTTTCTTTCTGGTAATGGCTTTCCCTGCGCAGCATTTCAAGTGGTCGATTCAGCGGAAACGCTGGCGGAAGCACTGACTCGACTGCCCGAAAACGGGGGTATTCTCAAGACCGCTGAATTTGGTTATGACGGCAAGGGTCAGTTACCTGTAACTAGTGCTTCTAATCCTGAGGAAACTTGGTCTGGTTTTGGTGCTCCGCGGGCTGTGCTTGAGGAAAAGGTCGATCTCGCTGCTGAACTTTCTGTACTCGTGGTGCGGGATCAAGAAGGGAGAACCGTCTGCTATGATCCCTGTGAGAATATTCATCGAGATCACATCCTCGACGTCACTATTGTGCCGGCTCGAGTTGGTGAGGCGGTCGTAAAAGAGGCGCGACAAGTGTCACTCGGTATTGCAGAAGCGCTCGAGTATGTCGGTATTCTCGCTGTGGAATTTTTCGTCTCTTACGATGGGCGCCTCATCGTGAATGAAATGGCACCGCGCCCACACAATTCCGGGCATCACACCATTGATGCGAACGAAGTTTCCCAGTTCGAGCAACAGTTGCGGGCGATCACCGGTCTACCAGTGGGCAGCACGCGGGCTCATAGCCCGACCGTCATGCTAAATCTTCTCGGTGATGTTTGGTGCGAAACCGACGCCCCTCCCGATTGGTCGAACGTGCTAAACATGCCTGGTGCCACGCTGCACCTCTATGGTAAGCACGAGGCCCGGAGAGGCAGAAAAATGGGGCATGTAACGTTCACGGCGCCAACCCTTGAGGAGGCACTGGCAAATCAAAACCGGGCGCGTGAGATTTTAGGGATTCCGGTCTTGCCTTAGCGAGGGAGATCAACCTGCGACACGCGGCAAAGTTGACGTATCAGGGTGACTCAAGCACCTTCAGTTCAATCGACCCGCGCCCTTGATCGCAGGTAATTTAGTGATGAGATTTACCTAACACAGAGCCCCCCCC
>CETE01083475.1_pt1 | contig 50224 bp, 51 predicted proteins | sample 531241 | NCBI WGS metagenome assembly CETE01 (sample SAMEA2622336, study PRJEB7988) | marine metagenome | biome: marine biome (ENVO:00000447); feature: deep chlorophyll maximum layer (ENVO:xxxxxxxx); material: "saline water (ENVO:00002010), including plankton (ENVO:xxxxxxxx)" | depth 30 m
CCGCGTTGTCGCCCACGCCGTCCCCGTCAGTGTCATCCCACTCGGTCTCGTCGGCCGGGAACGAATCTGCATTATTCCCCACGCCGTCCTCATCACTATCAATCCACTCATTGGGATCAAAAGGGAACTCATCGTCCATATCGCCTACACCGTCAGAGTCGTCATCTTCGTCCAGAAAATCGCAAACCATGTCACCATCGAAGTCATCAGGGGTCTGATTGTCATCGAATGGACTACTTTGGCCACACAAGTCTTCTTCAATATCTGACCACCCATCGTTGTCGTCATCCGGGTCCGAGTTGTCACCTATGCCATCGTTATCGTTATCGGAGTTTTCACTGGGGTCGATGGGGAACAAGTCTTGGGTATCTGGCCACCCGTCGTCGTCGTCATCAGAGTCCTCATTGTCCCCTATTCCATCTCCATCAGAATCCCACCACTCCTCTGCATAATACGGGAACGCGTCTTCGGAATCAGACCACCCGTCGTTGTCGTCATCCGGATCGGAGTTGTCTCCAATGCCGTCCGAGTCGTAGTCAAGCCATTCTGAACCGTCGTAAGGGAACGCGTCCGAGTTGTCGCCCACGCCGTCCCTATCCGTGTCATTCCACTCGGTTTCGTCGTCCGGGAACACGTCCGAGTTGTCGCCCACGCCGTCCCCGTCCGTGTCATTCCATTCGTACGGGTTGTAGATGAAAACATCTGAGTCATCTCGATAACCATCCCCGTCGGAGTCCCTCACAAATCCCGATAGACCCCACTCCAGCAGTTGATCAGCCCAACCAAGATTGTTCAGAGGAGGAACGTGACCGCCCCCGTTTATCCTCCAATGTGAAACCCTGTTGCCCGATTCGCAGTTCAGAAACTCGAACTCATCTGTATCTTCCACCCCATCGTCGCCTGATAGGTCTCTGGATCCTAGGTATGTCCAGCTCTGATCGCAGCCTGACCTCTGGGCCCAGCTCTGAACGGTCTCGTTGGACGAGGGATAATCGTTCCCTAGTATTGACCCCCCCTCGTACCAGATAACCGAATCTGCAGTAGAATGTACGTGGAGGATATCGGGCCTTCCAGTATCGGGGCACATGCTGAAATCGTCCCATGTCACACCGTTAAGGGCAACTATGGAGCGAATTGTCCCCCCTGCCTCACATGCCATCCTATGGCTCATGAAGCCACCATTCGATAATCCAGTGATCAAAATCCCATCAGGGTCTGCCCCATAGTTATCAACAGCCTCATTGATCATCCCAAGTAGATAATCAACATCATTCACATCACCGCTGAAAAGGCAACATGAGTCAGTTGCGTTCCATCGCCTCTGTCCGATCCAATTCTGTGTTCCATCCGGATAGAGGAGAAGGTGCTCATTCTCATGTATGCTATCGAAAAGATGCATGTACTCCGCATTACTAAAGCCGTTGCCACTGAAGCCATGGAGGGAAACGACCAGTGGCAATGGCTTGGAGTAGTCATGTCCTCCGGGCATCCTCAACTGCGTGTATCTGCCCTCATAGCCAACCGTCACATAAGTGTGATTATCAGTGTAATTTGTCGGTCCAAAACCGTCATTGGAGCTAGAAAAATGTTTTTTTGACTCTAGAACATCCTCCGTGGGCATGATGTGAAATGATACCGTCACTAGAACGAGCAGTAGCGTGACGACTATGACCGACCCCCTCCCTTTCATGTCATCAGAGCACCGAGGGAGGATATCAAACTGCCCTCTCCGGGGTTTTTTTGAAACGCTAATTCAAAACCACGGCCACTATCTAACACCATGCGACTGGCGTTTGTGCTTGGGGTAACCGCACTCTTGGCATTATCTCCAACGTACACGGCTGAGCAGTACAAGATTTCAGGGAAGGCCACTTATTCTGATGGGGCTTCCGTAATTTTCGAGCAAGTTGAAATTCAATGTGAAGAGAATGAGTACGACTGCCATGAATTCAGGGGCGAATCTGGTAGAACCGACGCATACGGGTTTTACGAGATATCGATCGAATTAGACGAATCCTATGATGGTGCGGAGCTGATACTTGTATTGCTAGATGAAAACACCAGCCACGTAATCGATATTTCAGAGATGGAAAAGGCTCCTGTTGGGACAGTCAGAGAAGATATCGCTCTCTCAAAGTCCAGTCCTCAACCGCCTGTGTTCTCAGGGATTGGGTGCGGAATCCTGATTCTTTCCCTGGCATTCGCAGTCATTCTTGTGAGAACCGCTAGGAGACTTTCGACCCCTAGGGGTCGGCTGGAGTTCGTTGGTTACAAGGTCCCAATTACGGTTGAATGTCCCGATTGTGATTACAAGGTGGAACAGCATCTTCTCATAAGGCATCTAATCGTAGACCACGGGTATGACGCCTTCGATGCCGGAGAGCTCGCCGGAGAGATATTCCGTGGCACATGGTCCCCTTCCGAAGAACAGTTAGATGGTGCAGAGGACAGGATTTGAACCTGCGAAGCACTACGCACTGGGACCTCATCCCAGCCCCTTTGACCACTCGGGTACCTCTGCCTTGTGCCAAAGGACAAGCCATTCGTATTTCAGGGGCTCGGATGAAGGACGGGATAGCCCCCTCCGACGGACATTGGAATTATTCCTGTATGGTTACAGTGTCATTGGGCGAGACTCGCGCCTCGTCCAACACCCGAGCATACCACCTCGACCAGCCCGGACTCCTCTTCTCTGAGATTCTAGAAAACTCTTCATTCATGAAGCATCCCTTGATTGTGGCACATGGTACGGCAGGGGCGGTTATTTCGATTCGAGCCTCACCAATCAATACGATCTTTCCGGGGCCGATCTCATTCCAGTCCAAGCCGCCAATGGTAATATTCTCACCAGTCGACCCTGGGTTAATCGGATGCCCCTCCCTCCGGAGTGACTGAATCCTCTCCGAGGAGTAAATGCTGACTGCCCTGTCTGGCCCGCCATGGTACCGGAGATCATTCTGCTTGTCTCCCTCGACCCCCCCAGTTCCAAGCATCGCTCCATCAACAGGGTGCTTGGGGACCCCTCCTTCGGGATTTACATTCACTGACACAACGAAACCACTGCTCATTCACTCCTCCTCCATGGTAGACCTAAGGCCCTCAAACTCTACGACTAGGTTGCCGATTAGAAGGGCTCCGGCCCCGACAAAGAACCAGAATCCGACCGCATCATAGCCCATTGCCAAACTGGCTATGCCAGCCCACACTGGCTCGAAGGCATAGATTATTGCCGCCCGAATGGGAGGAAGATCCCTTTGGAACACGTTGAGTACTAGAAGGGCGACCAGGGACCCCAGAGCTCCGCACAAAAATAGTGGCAGGAAGAAATCCCAAGTCACTAGGACATCCTTGAAGTCACTGAGAATTGACATTCCTTCAGAACGGATTGGCATAACCACGAGCATTATTGCTCCAAGCATCATTATAGTCGCCATCATCGGTCCTGTGACCTCAATGGGGTCATTCTCTTTGGTAATCCTGTCAGTCGCAATAATATGCGCTCCGAACATGTAAGCACTGAATATCGTCAGAAACTCTCCGAAGCCAAGAGAAACCTGAGGAGGGCCTCCTATCCAACCGGCACCGAAAGTTGCCAGCAAAACGCCTATTACGGTGGATTTAGTGATACTTTGCCTCCCCAGTGTAATGGCAATTATGGCTGTGAAAACAACATATAGACTAGTCAGGAAGGCAGACACCCCCGGAGTTACTGTAGTGATTCCAATGTTCTGGCTGAGGTATCCGGCAGAGAGGATTAGGCCAAGCCAAGTGCCCCCTTTGATGGAATCAGGGTTAGAGAATCCAGCTCTCGCCTTGGGAAGCAATGCTAAAGTGAGTATAGTTGCAATTACGAACCTAGCTGAGAAGAAGAGAAAGGCAACCCAATTGGCATCAAGATCTGGAACAGCGTTCTCCGCTGCCTCTATGCCCTGCTTCATCCATATGAAGGTCATTCCCCATACAAATGAGATTGCGAAGATGGCGACAGCGGCCCGTCTTTCCCTCTGCACGAACAAACGGGAACATACATGCATATGGCCTAATCGGTGACCTGAATTGAAGTGTGCGAACCCTCTGGGTCGATACATGCAGCGCGAATGGACCAACCTCTCGTATGCGAACGTAGCTACTACATCTCCAGTAGCCCACCAGGCGTCCAGAGAGTGGGAGGACTCTCTAGCTAGAGGAGGGGCCGCTGAATTTGACGCAGATGCCGAGAAACTTGGGATGATTCCGCTCAGGAAGGCAGCTTCAAGGCTCCTCTCCTGTGACATCTCAGATATTTTTTGCGGGTCTAGCGCTACTGCCATGATGGGCTCGGTCGCATGGGCTGTGATGCCATCTAAAGGTCAGAACATCGTCTCATCTAGGGCGGCATTTCCATCAACTGTTTACCCGTGGTCTAGGGTGGCTCTCGAAACAGGCGCTGAAGTTAGGCTGGCGCCATATGGCGACAACCATTATACGAACCCAAAGGACATTCTAAGCCTAATCGACGAGAACACATCCGTAGTCGTTATTTCGCATGTCGAATATGCAAACGGGCAGAGATATGATTTGAGAGAGTTTTCCGAGGCCGCTCACTCAGTAGGGGCCATACTGATGGTCGATGCGACTCAATCGATGGGAATGGTTCCTATAGACGCGGTCGCGTCAGGAGCCGATGTCATCATATCTTCTGGATACAAGTGGCTCAGAGGAACCTACGGGACAGCAGTTGGCTTCCTATCGCCAAATGCGAAGAAACTAGTCCCAGGACTTGTTGGCTTTAGGAGTCATGATGATATTTGGGATATGAGATCTGATAGGATGAACCTGCCTGAGGATGCTAGCAGGTTCGAGTTCACGACATTACACTTTGGGGCACTAAGAGGATTGGCAGCATCCATCGAGGAGATGGTGGAGATCGGTATTGAAGAAATCTGGAAGCACGATCTCTCCCTTGCTGACACAGTCGTCGAGCTAGCTCGAATAAGGGGCATGGAGGTGATATCCCCAACAGATCCTGACCAGAGGAGCGCCATTGTGAGTATACGTCCCCCTAAGGATCACCAAAGCGCGGATATAGTCAGGAGACTCCAAGACGAGTTTGGAATCTTGGTAACCGATAGGTCAGGGATGATTAGGGTATCACCTCACATAGACAACGAGCAAACCCAGATCGAGTTTCTATTTTCGGCACTCGACAAGATACTAGCACAATAAGCCGGTTAGGACTTAACATAGCGACCCCACGCGGCACTATGGCCAGCCCCATCTTAGTGGTCGGAATGCACAGAAGTGGCACAAGCCTAGTATCCAGAATCCTAGATGACTGCGGGGTGATGATGGGAAAGGATCTGCAGGAGGATCACGAGTCTCTCTTCTTCATCAGTCTCAATGAGTGGATATACGAGAATGCAGGAGCTAGCTGGGAGAGGCCAATTGCCCTCTCTGAGCTTACCAATCTTCCCCCTGCGATGGAAGCTATCGAGGATTATGTCAGGAAGAGGCTCTCAAGCAGATCTAGTAGGGCATATTCTGGTAGAGCACTGAAGAAAGGCGTCTTTGATATGGATGTAATGTGGGGGTGGAAGGATCCTCGAAACGGCCCCACCCTTCCTCTGTGGAGATCTATTTGGCCCGACATGAAGGTCATACACGTGATTAGGCACGGCGTCGACGTAGCAGCCAGCCTCAAAACGAGGAATTCAGCTCACTGGGAGGGAGATGTCAGCAGGTTCAAGAAATGGCTCCCAACATACTCATGGAGATCTAGCAAATCCCCCATAATGAGAGGACAGAGATCCTCTACCTTGGAAGGTGCACTCAGTTTCTGGTCCGAGCAGTTGGAGATTGAAACTGAAATCCTAGGATCCATAGAGAACAAGATTGTAGTGAGATATGAGGAGCTACTATCGTCCCCCAGGGAGTCAATTACCAAGATACTGGAATATGTTTCGCTTCAGGTGACAGAAGAACAACTTCTCACAATTGAAGAGACCATCAATCCATCCAGAGCCTTCGCTTTCAGGAAGGACCCCCAGCTTTCAGAATTCGCCGAGAACAACTCAGAAACTCTGGAGAAGCATGGTTACTGGCCCTAATGAGAATACTGCTATAACTCAAGGGTGGTACAAACGCCCGATTGAATGCACATTCTGGTTATGTCGAGGTCCACCCTTTCTCATGGGTTCGGAGGCTTTGAGAGGCAGTGCGAAGACCTATGCGAGGGCTTCGTCAGGGCTGGGCACAAGGTCACTGTCCTAACTACCTCAAGAGACGATGGTGTGGAGGAAGAGGAAAGAATGGGCTACACGGTCAAGTTCTTATCTCCTTCCACGCCCATGAAGTTGTCAAGAGCTTGGTTCAATAGAGCACTCGCTGAAATACGCGAGATTCACAAAGAGAACCCAATTGATGTCATTCACAGCAATGAGTTCGCGGCAAAGGGGGCTATCGGGTGGGCTAGGAAGAACGATATTCCACTAGCAGTTGTTTGCCACGGCTCACTGAGAACCGAGCTCCTCTCCTTCTTGTCGGCCGCCGATATGAGGCCCAGGTACTGGCACTGGCTGATCCTCACGCCTCTTCACTTGCTCAGGAGGTGTATATTGTGGGAGATGCCAATGAGGAGAGCCGCTAAATCCATCGTGCTGGTATCACCGACCCTTTCTGGAGACTTCAGGATGTTCTCAGGAGGAAAGGTTGATGTTATCGAGAACGGTATCTCCCTACCAAAGAACACTAGCAATGGATCGACTGGTGAGGAGATAAGACTACTGTGCACTGGAAGGGCGGACAAGCAGAAGGGTTTCCAGACTGCAATAAGAGCCGTAGCAGAGATAGAAGATATGCCACTTCATCTGGATATAATCGGAACAGGGCCCTATTTTGACGATTTGAAGAGAATATCTAGTGATCTGGGAACTGACGACAAGGTCACTTTCCACGGAAGAGTGGACGATGATGAGCTCAATAGAGCCTATTCCTCTGCTGACATCTATCTGATACCAACAACCCGTTATGAGGGACTTCCGCTAGCTCTGCTGGAGGCCATGTCACATGGAATTCCAACGATTTCATCAGAGATTGGGGGCAACTCAGATGTTATCACTCATAACCATGATGGAATTTTCATAAAACCCGGGAACCTACCAGAGCTAATCTCATCGATTCGCAGGCTAGGTAATGATCAGGAGGAGAGGAAACGGATTTCTCAAGCTGCCCGGGCCACTACAGAGAGAAGGTTCGACAAGGAGAGAATGGTTGCTGAAACTCTGGAGACACTCGAGTCTTTGGTCGATATCTCGTAGTGCTTCCGTTTAGTTGAATAATACACGGCCACTCCAATACTTCATGGTCGATGTAGCTTCGATGATTATGGGCGACTTCCAAGACTCGCTCGTTGATGTCTTTGGCTCTTCCGCTGGCTGGCTCATAGGACACATTATCGTTTTTGGCGCTCTTTCGGTGGTTGTTCTGTCAATCCGCAACAGGGATCACATAATCAACGAGTCCGGTTATGGCAGACGTAATTTCACTCAGGCACTCGCAGTGGTCGGGATGACAGCCATCCAGTACGTGGTTTACACTGGGAATCTGGGATTCCCCTCCACCACCTCCTTTGTTCTAGCCCTCTTCGGAGCATTATCTGCTCTTTGGATGATAAACGTCCTAGAGTGATCAGTCTTCGTCCCACTCCTCGTAGTCAGACCGGGATCTCCTTCTGAGAACCATAATCAAAGATAATAGGACCGCTAATCCTCCTATTCCCCCTCCTGCGATTTCTTTGTTGTCCATCAAAAGATCAGTCACTGAGCTATTCGAGTCTAGGCCGATTGAGCCCAGAGAAAGCCCCTGAGGTTCTATTTCGACTCCCAAGGATGGAAAATCAGAGCCACACGTGGAAGGGGGGCTAGAGCCGAAACCATCTCCGTCCCCATCATCATCAATCAAGACTATGCATCCATTCCAAGAGTTCGCCAGATTCGAGGGCGTAGCAATCTGAAACTGGCAGTTACCTCCTCCTCCAGTCGCCGAGACCTGGAATTTGCAAGGCGTACTCTGATCTACGAATCCGGATGGCCACATTGAGGACATTGCACCTTCCTCAATCATCACTAAACTGTACCCGATCAAGAAATCAGAATTTGCCTCACAAACGAAAGAAGCGGCAAAGACCACCGGATCACCTGCCTCTATCACTCCTCCTCCCTGCCCTATCATGGCTTCACAAGAACCATATTTCACTACTTCAAAGCTTACTGAATCCTCCTCTTGAGAAGTGATGGCCCCTACATCAATCCCGTTTGCCTCGGTAACCTTTGCCGTAATATTAGCGCTGTAAGTACCAGCCATGAAGAGCTCAGGAACTCTGATTATAACCTGAATGTCAATTTCCTGTCCAGCCCCTATCGTCACTGTCTGCGGTGCCGCGAATTGAAAGTCCGACTCCTCAGATTCTGTTCCTATTTCCACGGATTCACTGTACATATTTGGATTCTCAAGTGTGCAGTAGACAATAGTGGTTCTAGTAGCACCTGGCCATACCTCTACGGGACCAGGGTCATCACACGTTATCACTACCGATGGCAGTATCCCAATCTGGGCCGATGAAACCGGAGCCAAAGACAACACCAAGGCCAGGGAGACCAGCAATGTCGAGAGCGAGTTCCCCCGGCCCATGGTCCCAACTACCGCCTCTAGCGAATAGATATTATCACATCTTGGACTAAATATCGCGTGAATCGCACTCAAAGGTTTCTTGGCAGGCCCTTTCTTGGAGGCGCCATGAGCGACGGGGCCGGCAAACCTCCGGTAGTCATAGTGAAGGATAATACCAACGTTACTAGTGGTACAGACGTACAGGAGAAGTTGATTTCTGCCTCAGAGGTCTTCGCAAACCTGCTCAAGCCAACATTCGGTCCAAAGGGGCTGGACAAGATGATGTACAAGACAGATGGAAGTACTGCAGTGACAAACGACGGTGCCAAGATAGTATCAGAGTTGCTAGTGAAGCACCCAGCAGCTAAGATGCTTGTCTCCATGTGCCAGTCACAGGAGGAAGCTTGTGGCGACGGAGTCACCACGACAATGCTACTATGTGGTGCTCTTCTCCAGGAATCCCAAACTCTACTGAGGAAGGGACTACACCCTCTCACAATAATCGGGGGGTACAGAAAATCCATGGACTCAGCCATTTCAATACTGGAAGATATGGCCACTCCGGTCAATGATGAGAGACTGGTTAGTGTAGCTGAGACGGCCATGATCGGCAAGGGAGCTGAAGCCTCATTGGAACTACTATCCGGAATAGTGGTCAAGGCTCTTAAGAAAACCTCTGAAAATACCGACTACCCGAGCGCAGAACATGTCACCATGTTCAAGTCTGGCAAAGGAACTCTGTCTCACTCAAAGGTGATTTATGGTTTGGCACTTAGGAGGAGGGTGCCTCTAGACGGACTACCCAACCATATCAAAGACTCAAAGATTGCAGTCATCGGAGGAGACCTGAAGATAAGGTCCATGACAAGAAGCGCTCAGATTAAGATAGCCTCGCCTAACGAGCTCGACTCCTTTATGGATGCCGAAAGACGGAGAAAGGAGCAGATTGCGGATGCAATACTCCGAACGGGGGCTAGGGTAGTACTTTGTGGAGGAGAAATAGACAAGGATATTCTCCATGCTTTGGCTGACGGAGATGTGGTTGCAATAAGCGAGCTGGATGAGGCGGATTTAAGGAATGCAGCAGAGGCGACTTCATCCAAGGTAATCGACTCCATACTCGATGCTTCCATGGACGACTTGGGTTCTTTCGGCTCCTTCATCTGGGAGAGGAACGAGTCAACTGATATGGTAGAGGACATAATCAAAATAGATCACTGTCCTACTCCAGCAATTGTAACCATAGAGATAGGAGGAGATGGGAAGGAAGCCACTGAAGAGGCCATCAGGGGTATTTATGACTCCCTGAGAGCGACGTCTCTGGCCATGTCAGAAGGAAAGCTCCTACCCGGGGGCGGGGCGGCTCATTCGATGGCCGCCCACCATGTCAGGACTCAGATGGAATCTGAACCAGGAAGGGAGAGGATTGCCATGGAAGCCTTCGCCAGAGCCATGGAGTCGATACCTGCGGTTCTCGCTGAGAACTCAGGACAAAATCCCCTAGATATGGTGCTAAAGCTTCGCTCTGAAGCTAGAAACGGCAACTGTTTGGGGATCGACAAAAATGGCGAAATAGCATCTCTAGAGGGTGTTTGGCATCCGAAGTCAGTGATTACCGACTCTCTGGAGACAGCAACTGAGACCGCGATAAGTATGCTAAGAATAGACCAAGTCGTCTCTGCTCGAGGGGACTAGGAATAGAATCCTTCAAGTCCATGGCCCTCATGCATCCTCATGGAACCGCCCCGAGCACTGATTAGTGTCTGGCACAAAGAAGGAGTAGAGGAGCTCTCCCAGGCACTAAGTGCCATGGGGTGGCAGATTCTGTCCACCGGAGGAACTGCTAGGAAGCTCAGGTCAGTTGGTATCAAAGTCCTCGATGTAAGCGAAGCAACGGGACACCCAGAGGTGTTTGATGGAAGGGTCAAGACTCTTCACCCAGCAGTCCATGGGGGTATCCTCGCCAGAAGGGACAAGTCAGAAGATATGGACACCCTCAATGCGCTTGGTTACGGCCCAATCGATCTTGTTTGCGTCAATCTCTACCCATTCGTCGAGACTGCCGCTAGAAGACCGCCGGTTACCGACTCAGAACTAATTGAGATGATTGACATAGGAGGCCCAACCATGATACGGTCGGCAGCTAAGAACCACAAGGACGTCATTGTCCTGACCTCACCTTCCCAGTACGAAGGCATCATTGCGAAACTAAGGGAAGCAGAAGGAGACCCATCTGCCATCGGAATCAAAGAGAGAGCCAAGCTAGCGTTGGAGTCGTTCAAGGGTACAGCTGCCTACGATACAGCTGTTTCTAATGAGCTTGAGAGCAGGCTTAAGAACGAAAAAATCCCTTCTATGATTAACATAGCGACTGAGATAGGCTCTAATTTGAGATACGGTGAGAATCCCCACCAACCAGCCTCATTCTATCCCAATGGTGGCGAACCAAGTGGTCTAGCGGCGGCTATTCAACACGGTGGAAAACCCCTCTCATACAACAACTATCTCGATCTGGATGGAGCACTCAGGCTGGCCCAGAATATTATCCACTCCTGTCCAAATCATAACCATGGATGCGTGGTTATCAAACACACGAATCCATGTGGTGCGGCAGTCGACTCGAGTCAATCCCAGGCTTGGAAGAGCGCACTCGCAAGTGATCCCGAGAGCGCGTTCGGATGCGTCATCGCCTTCACCAAGGAGGTAGAGCTAGACACTGCGATCGCTATCGGGGATCACTTTTTCGAGTGCATGATAGCCCCGGGGTATCATCCAGAGGCCTTGGCCGTACTGTCGTCAAAGAAGAATCGAAGGATGCTAACACTTCGGATGATGGGACCTAGGAAAGAAACCCTCTCCACGAGGCAGGTTAACGGGGGCTGGCTTGCACAGATACAAGGAACACCCCCCATTGACTGGCAAAATGCAGAATGCGTGACCGAGAGAAAGATGGGGGAAAAGGACATCTCACTTGCTAGATTTGGATGCGCTGTCCTTTCAGAGGTCAAGTCGAATGCCATAATCCTAGTTTCTGAGACTGCCACCGGACTTGCCACTGTGGGAGTTGGTCCGGGCCAGACAAGTAGGGTAGAGGCGGTCAGGATAGCATCTAGGAGAGCAGGCGATAGGGCCAAAGGTTCGATGATGGTGTCCGACGCCTTTTTCCCGTTCAGAGATGGAATAGATTCAGCGAATGATATCGGAGTCTCGAGTGTGGTTCAACCGGGCGGTTCAGTTAGAGACCAGGAATCGATTGACGCGGCCAATGAATACGGAATCTCAATGCTCTTCACAGGGACTAGAATGTTCCTTCACTAGGTCAAATAACGTGACTGATCTTGAAAATAATTTCTGCGTCTAGGGCAGATGCATCCTCCTCGTCGCAAGAATTAGGATGATCAAATGCGACAACAAGGTTACCAGAACCTGGCAGAGGACCCTGTACAGTAGTTCCCATTGAGTCAAGCTCAAAGAGGCCGTCTATCAGAGAAATGGGCTCACAATTCATCCAAGCCTCGTACTCCCACCAAACGAATGTGATTATGTGGACAGGGGAATCACCTGTATTGGTCATTTCAATTTCCAGCGTACCATAGCATTCATTCTCGATGTACATCTCTCCATCCGGACCTCCACATTCCTCCCCTTCTGGAGTTTCAAGGATCTCAATTTCACAGTAAAAGCTGTCGTATTGTGTCAGAGTCCCCCCTCCTTCACAGATCAACACCTCATTCCCTTCTCCCACACATCCAGGAGTAAAAAAACAGGCGCTGATCATCATTATACTCAATAAAAGTACTCTCATGTAGCCCAATTCCCATATTCTAACAAAAGTCTACCCCCTTATTTTGGGGTTAGAGCACCCGTTATCTCACTCCGTGGAGGATATGAACCTGAATGGACTGGCAAGTGTTGAGACTCCACTATGTTCGACAACACTACCTCGTGATATTGATTGCAAATCATCTAATGCCTCTGATATCGTATTCACAGGAGCGCATGGCACTCCGAGTAAAAGCCCCTCTAGCTCAGCTCTCGTTAATTCTCCAACTGCATCTTGGACTACTCTTTCAACCCGTTCCCTCTCCTCTATCCTAACACTATTTTCATTCCAGGATGAAGGCGTACTGAGCGAGAGGGCGTCCACCATCTTCTCCCACTGGCCATTAGAGCCAATGCCTATCGCGAACCAGCCATCAGACGCTTGAAAGGCTCTGTACGGAACAAGGTTGGGATGCTTGCTACCCATCCTGCCCGTTTCCATGCCCGCAAGCGCATTGTGCCCCTGATTCACAAGGGATGAAATCGCAGTATCCCACAATGAGATGTCTATTCTGGCACCTCCTCCCCCTCTTTCTCGCTTGAGCAGACATGCTATTATCGAAATGACTGAATTCATGCCCGTCATCACATCAATCCACGCTACACCAACCTTGGCCGGTGGCCCATTTTCCTCGCCTGTCACAGACATTATTCCGCTTCTTGCTTGCATAGTCAGATCGAATGCGGGCTCGTCCCTTCTGGGTCCTGTCTGACCATATCCAGATATGCTACACACAATGAGATTTGGCCCCACGGGCCCAAGAAGACGATCGAAAGTTCCCGGCTTGAAGTTCTCAATTACCACGTCTACTGTATTCATCAGCTCCCGAATCCTTTCTTTCTCATCTTTGAGGTTCGCAACCAATATGTTCTTGCCTCTGTTGCATGAAAGAAAGTAGGAGGCTACCTCTGCTCCGTCGAATCCTGGTTGGAATGGGGGTCCCCAGTTTCTGGAATCATCTCCCCAAGGTGCCTCTACCTTGATTACGTCAGCACCTAAATCCGACAGTGATTGCGCAGCGTGGGGCCCTGCTAGGATTCTAGACAAGTCCAGTACCTTGACTCCCTCCAGAGGCAACATCAACCATCCCTCATCGTGGGTACCAATTGAAATTATTCCGAGCTTGGAGAGGGGGAGTACACATTTGCAATCAAATCGGTGTCCAGATTCCCATCGCTCTGGCCACACACCATCCGGACCAGCCTTCGAATACCCCTAGTGCTCCCCCAGCGAGAAGTCCTGTCGATGCATACCAAAGAAAGGGAAGCTCAGCTAGGTCCAAGTAGGCAACAGAGGCTATTCCGAATCCTGCAATTATGGAAGCCATACCCCCGAAAAGCCTGATAGCCTTCCCTCTGGCGTCAATGTTACACTCCATGACCATGCATAACAAACCGCTCACTTGCTAATAAAAGCCTGTTTTACGAGAAATACAGCTAGCTCCTTGTAGGTATCTTGAAACCGATGTACCAGATGCCTACCAACCCAGCTACCAAGACTGAAGTCGCTCCGAATCCGGGATCTGCACCATCCCAAGAAGACGGGTCTGACAGTGTACCACTTCCCCTTGTGGAGACCACCCAGACAAAATACGCTGAAATGGACGTCATCAATGCGATTAGGCCCACAACCCCATACTTTGCATGCCTCGGAATGGTCTTTCCTGTAGCGTAGTAGTCAAAAATTGCAGAGCCAAACAAGCTATTCGTCAATGTCCACCTGAACAGCCTCTCGCTAGAGATCGAGAAGAAGTAAGCCGCTGGAACCGCCCAAGAAACAGTCGGCCATCCGGGAACCCAGATACCGATAACTGCGAATACGATAAACAGAGACCCTAGACCAGTGTATACCTTGCTCTTGACCGGACTGCTGGAAACAGAGTAAATTTCCACTATCTCGTCCACTGTTTCGAGCCTTTCCATACTAGACCCCAACCCTCCTAGAGGCCAGTGGTTTAAGTGCAGTCCCCTGTGTAAAACGATAGGAGCCACAATCACTAACCTGAAACCCAAGCTCTGCCTCAGAGGTATATGACTGGAGATTACGTCCTCCCCAGAAAAGCAACTCCAGAGGATCCCCTCAGGCTTGCGGTCTTGATATCAGGAGGGGGCTCCGGTTTACTGGCCCTGCTCAGATACCAATCAGAGGGGGCTAGAAACCATGTCACCTCTCTGGTAATCTCAGACTCAGAATCCGCAGGGGGCCTAAGGCACGCGTCTGATTCATGTGTTGAAAACCTATCAATTCCTCTCCTTGATGGATTAACGGGAGCTGAGAGAAGGTTGGAACATGAAGGCAGAGTCATGAAAGCCCTCACATCATATGATATCGAGATGGTAGTCCTTAGCGGATATATGCGGGTCCTCACCCCCTCATTCGTAAAAGAATGGAAGGGGAGAATTGTAAACATCCATCCATCGTTGCTACCTGAATTCCCAGGCGCCCACGCCCAGAGAGACGCAATCGAGGCTGGGGTCGAAGAGTCTGGATGCACGGTACACTTCGTGGACGAGGGTGTGGATACAGGAACTATAATTGAACAAAGAAAGGTGCCGGTGTTGCCCGGAGACACGGTGGAAACTCTAACAGAGAGAATCAAGCTGGAGGAGCATGTGCTTTATCCAAGGGTCTTGGATGAAATATCCTCTGGAAGGGTGTCAGTCTAGGTCCTCGGGCCGGTTTAGGTTCTTCACTGCCCTTCCATCGACCTCCACAAGGATATGGCTTATCTCAGAAAATTGTTCTCTTAAGGGCCTCCTGTCGGAGCCAATATAATCAGCAACCTCAGGTCTCACGAGGGATAGGAGAGGGTGCGAAACCCCAGAGCTAATCGGCATTGCAATCGCATTATCTCCTATGCTCCCCTCTAGCCTCAGTAGGATTTCCATGCTCAGCCACGGGACATCAACAGGAGCTACTTGTAATGGATTACCGCAGAACGGATCTCTGAGAGCTTCAAGGAGTGCCTCGATTGGGCCGGCATTTGGTACAGAATCTACCACCCACTCCACATTGAGGCTTGGGTCAATCACACCCCCATATTCCTCCATATGCTCCGGAGAAGCAACCGAAATTCTGATTGGCTCTAAACCAGCCTCCGCCAGTGCCATGGCAACCCTCTGTATGCAAGCCACACCTTCAATCTCAATCAAGCTCTTGTCCCTACCCATTCGAGTGGACTTACCTCCGGCAAGTATCAGGGAACGCATTCTCTCATCTCAGCTCATCAAGCCTGGTCAGTGCGTACTGTATTTCATCCATCAAATCCAGAGCCCGACTCATGAAAATAGCCCTCTCTTTCCTTCCTTCAGACTCCTCCATCCACACCATAAGTTGCCTAATATCCCTTGAATCTCTCGTAATTGTCCACTCCAGTACACTCTCTGCGATTGGGTCCTCGGATGGAAGTAGGCGTCCGGGCATACCAAGCCGTACACTAACTAACACATATCCGCTTCGCCGAATAAATGGGCTCCTAGTCGTTTTGTAGCCAAAAGAATGACAACTCAGCTCACAAACACATCAGGAGCGTTCTTGAATGATGAGCCACTCCGAAGGGCTAAGCTTAGGCCTACTCGAGGGTGCAACGCACCCATCACTGTCGAAAATTCGACTACTGGAACGAGGCCCCGAAAGTGGGCCCAATAGCAAAGGAGGAATGAAAATATGTCACAAGAAGGAAAGTATGTCATACACGCAACCATCCGCACGGATGGAAACGTCCAGAGGAAGGACGTGGTTGGTGCGATTTTTGGGCAGACAGAGGGTCTGTTAGGAGAATCGTTGCAACTCAGAAAACTACAGAGAACAGGTAGAATAGGGCACGTCGATGTAGTCTTGCATCAGAACAAAGGGAAAGTACAGGGAGAGATTCTAGTATCATCGTCTCTAGATCAGGTCAGTACGGCCGTAATAGGTGCCGCTCTGGAAACCATAGACAGGATCGGACCATGCAAGTCAGTGATTAAAGTCAAGCTGATTGAGAACCAACAGTCGTCAAAGAGGGACCACGTCATCGAGAGAGGAAAGCAACTCTTGCTCAACATGGTGAACTCTGGAGTCGACGACTCGAAGAACATCCTAGATGAGGTCAGAGCCGTTCTGACGCTGGACAAGGAAACTGAGTTCCATGGAATGACGGCAGGGCCAAATGTCTCGGAGTCTGAGGCAATTATAATCGTCGAGGGAAGAAACGATGTCAGGAACTTGTTAAAGTTCGGCATAAAGAACGCGATAGCAACAATGGGCTCGGGTATCAAACCACAATTGGTTGAGCTAGCTAAGAGCAAGAAAGGAGTAACAGCCTTTATCGACGGGGACAGGGGAGGAAAGCTTCTGCTAATGGAGATTAACGGGCAGCTTGGCAAGTCACTGACGCATGTCGCGATGGCACCTCAAAGCAGGGAAGTCGAACACTTGGAAGGAAAGGTGATCACCAAGCATCTCCAGCAGAAAGAGGCTGCTAGCAAAGCGGTTGCTAGGATTCAATCCGAGCTCAACAAAGAGGACGATAAATCAGTCGGGAGGGGAAGCGAGTCACTGGTAGCTCCCGACCATGTCAAGACATGGGCATCTCATCTGGATGGGCTGAAGAAGAACAACGCAGTAATCATCATGGAGGACGGGTCGGGGTCAGACCCAATCGGTGCCAGGGCACTAGCCACAGCAATGGCAGAGTCGGAAGGCGCCACAGGTTTAGTGTTCGCTGGAAAGATTAACGATAGGATATTCGAACTGGCTTCCGGAGCAGGAATTGAGAACGTCCTAGGAACATCCGTGGGCGGGATAACACGCAAGGGCAACGTCCAGGCTTACTCTGCAGAAGATCTCTGAAGACACGCTCAACGGCGGGACGTAGTCCCGTGCAGAACGCACGTCTGACCATGCTCACCAGCAGAAGGCATCAAAAGTCCAGCAGTTCCGCTCTATTCGATGAATCAGACCACGGCCGGTATCTTAGCCCTCTATGGGATACTTGGAGTAACGGTCATCGCACTATGGCTGAGACACAGATCGGTACTGAATCACAGAGATAGAATGATGAGTCGAATGGGGGTCCTGCAGTCCAATCTCACTGATACGACCCAGAGATTAGATCTTCTTTCAAGAGGAGTTGACACAATCCTCGGAGAGACTCCCGAGGTCCGTAACCTCCTAGGGGTTCATCGCAAACTAGAGAGTGCTGAGAATTTACTTTTTGATCAAGGAGTAGCAGTCAGCTCAAGCGAGTCATGTGCCATAGCGACTCACGCGGCCAAAGCAATAATTGAGAAGCACAATGGAAAGAACGTCGATACCGACTCCATTCTTCCGGGCTTGCTTCCACTGGTGGAAAGACTGGATGCGATACTGACTGAGGCGGAGATGAAGGCAGAAGACCTAGAGCTTAATGGCAGTGAGCAAAGAATTCTGGGAGGCCTTTTCCATGCCTCAACACGGACATCAAGGGCAGCTGACTGTTTTAGGATGGCAAATCTCCTCGATCCAGAGGATTCATCCTCTCTTCGATCACTTGCAAGGATCCAAAGAGAATCAGGAGAGCTCGACTCGCTGGACAGGACTCTAGAGAGACTACTTGCAACCGATCCGGACGATGTCGAAGCGCTGGCGGAACAAGCGGCCGTGCTTGTTGGTTCCGAAGATGAAAGATACCTAAGAAACAAGACAAGACTAGTCGCATTGGGACAGCCACTCGAGGAGACAGAGGACTCGGCAAGGCTGTCCGAAATTGCCATGAGAGCAAAAGAATCGAGAATCACAGGCCCAGCGTCGAACCTAGATCCCTCTGACGCCCCTTTGTTGATAGACAGATCTGCCAAGCTACTCCTCCTTGGAGAGGCCGGCGCGGCTTTGGAGACAATCAAATCCGCATTAGATATGGACGAGTCGAGCGGTCCGGCATGGATGCTACATGCAAGGATCCTTGCAGCTGGGGAAGGTAACTCAAAGGAGGCCATCAAGAGTATCAGGAGAGCCACTGCATTGGGCGAGTATGGCGTGATAATGGAGTCGGAGGTGCTTGAGAATGAAGGGAGATTAGATTCTGCACGTGCAGTTCTTGAGGAGCACATAGAGGCCATTCCCGGTGATGCCCAGGCTAGGGCGAGGCTCAGCCTGGTTCTTCTGAAGGCTGGCTCGGTAGAATGGGCCAAGGATGTCCTGAATGATGCACCTCCTGAGTGTTGGGATAGCTCACACATGCATGTAATGGAGGGGAGACTAAATCTTCACGATGCGGAGCAATACAGGGACGACTACGGAACCCATGATCAAATCCTCTTAATTGACGCCCTAATATCATTTGATGCCGCTATCGATCACGATAGGGAGAACGGACTTGCTTGGCTAGGGAGGTCGAGGGCACTCAGATATCAAGGATCACTAAATGAGGCCGAGGTCGCCTTGGTCAGAGCCAGGAGATTAATCCCTGAGCACACCTCAATCCCACTAGAGGAGGCACAGTTATGCATCGAGCAGGGTAAGTTAGATCAGGCCAACACCCACGTTGCGGAAGCGGCAACCCACTTGCATGATCATCCGATAGTTCCTTTCATCAGGGGCCTCATCTCTGCCAAACAAGGCAGACTTACCGAGGCACAGACTCTCTTTTCGAAGGTTCTGGACATAGATCAGAATCACATTAGGGCTAGATTGAATAGGTGTTCCGCCTCGCTTCTGAAGGGAGACCTAGACTCGTCATTAGATGATGCTGACTATCTGATATCAATATCCCCAACACTCCTGATTGCCCGCCAGAGAAGGGCCGAAGTCCTGATGAATCTTGGAGATTGGAAAGAGGCTGAGGTCGAGCTCAGAAGAATCCTAGATCGCAGGGATGAGCATGTAATGGCATTAGTGCATCTGGGAACCTGTCTAATTGCAATGGACAAGGCTGAGCAGGCAGAGAGGCCCCTCAACTCGGCTTTGAGGGTAGATCCAACGAATTCAGATGCATGGTATCAGAGGGGACTGCTCTATGTCGACTTTGGGAGAGGGCAGGAAGCACTATCAGACTTCGAGAGTGCGGCCAGAAACGACCGGAAGCATATCGACGCTAGACTAATGATCGCCGCAATTTTGCATGAGAGGGGAGATGCAAAAGAAGCAATCAATGCCTGGAGGAAGGTGTTGGATATAGACCCTCAACACAGATTAGCTAGAAGGAGACTGGAGGAATGCAAGGGGAAAATAGAACCCTCAAAAGCAGAGATCCTGCGGCCGGAGGATTGAATCACCTCCTTCCACGCGTAATGCCATGACCACATCAGTAGAACCTGGACACCCCGCTCCAAAATTCAACCTCCCGAACGCCAATGAGAGCTCAGGAGGCTCGCAGGTCTCTCTTTCTGAAACAGTAGGTGACAAGGGAGGAGTCATAATGTTCACCTGCAATCATTGTCCATACGTAGTTGGTTCAGAGGGGAGGATAGAAGTTATCGCAGAGAAGGCCAGAAAGAACGGCTTGGGCTTCGTTGGGATTAATTCAAATGATCCAATCAAGTATGAGTCAGACTCATGGGAAAACATGGTGAAGAGAGCCCAAAGAGGTATGACATACCCCTACCTCCATGATGACGACCAGACTGTAGCAATCTCCTATGGAGCAGAGAGAACTCCCGAGTTCTACTTGGTATCGTCCTCTGGTGTGGTGGTTTACAGGGGGAGAATGGACGATTCTCCAAGAGACCCCTCGCATGTAACCGTTCAGGACCTGTCCGAGGCCATCGACGATTATGTCTCTGGCAAGGAAATCTCCAATCCTCGAACGGAAAGTATTGGGTGCTCAGTTAAATGGAAAAAGTAATCAATAATGCTCCAGAACTAACTCTGTTTGCGTGGAACTTATCTCCGCAGGCGCCGTTAGCCACATCTTGTCCAGCATCTCTCTCAGTCCAACAGTATCATCTACGTGCACAACAGCAATTAAATCCGCATCTCCACTAATTTCGTAAACGCTCTCAACACCATCCCAACTAGCGAACTCCCCAGCGAGAGAACCTATCTCTGTCCCTGGTCCTACTTTCATCCTAATTAGCGCAGTAAGGCCTATTCCAGTTTCTTTAATGGTATAGCCTCTGATGACTCCGTCCCCTTCTAATCTCTTCATCCTAGTTCTGATGGTTCTCTCTGTAACTCCAACTCTTTCAGCTATTTCGACGAACGATGCCCTGCCCGAGTCTCTGAGCACGCTCAGGATCGATCTATCAAGAGAATCAACTTTCATAATGATTTATCCGTAATCAAGATACTATTTGTAGTTATTCTACTGATAACGGTAATTTAATCTAGAAATACTCCTATATTCGTATATTTAGATAATTTATCATATTGGGTGTATTCAAATGGGACCCCCTTGTTTGGGTTATTGTGTCGAGGGAAGAGGCGATTCACCTTCTTCGTAGACAAGAGTATCTAGACGAGGTCTCCTCGCTCGGCCTCTCTCCCTCATACGCAGCTTGGTACAACGTGGACGTAGCGACCCTTCTCAACCGAACCAGGATCGTGGGACATGAGGTAGACAGTGAAACTGGCCAATCACTGGTATTCTTCGACAGAAGCCTGATGCTATGCTGCCCCTCGTCGGGGAAGATGCATCACTATCCCAAACACCTCCTTCATTGCTTCGTGGATGACAATAGATGCGATTGCTCGGAACACGATGGAGTATTATTCAGGGCCGAACTGTTCTCAATATCTCCAAAAGGCGAGCAACTCTGTTGGGAGGCGTGTTGCAGGTCCGAGATGGAGGTTCCAGAAGTTCAAACCAAAGTATCCCGTTGGCTAAGCTGGTTGAATGAGTAACCCCAATCAGGGACAATATTGAGAAGACATCATCCATTCCAAGCCACATGGGTAGACGCATCTCGAGAATTTTCGGGAGGATGATTCTAGATTCTAGAGGTAACCCTACCGTAGAAGTGGATTGTCTAACAGAGGATGGGACAGTAGGCCGAGCAATGGTACCTTCCGGAGCCAGCACAGGTCGTCACGAGGCTGTGGAGCTACGCGATGGTGGTGATCGATGGGGAGGTAAAGGCGTCGAGACGGCGGTCGCCAATGTCAACGGGCCAATTGCGGATGCTTTGGTGGGGTTGGACGCCAGTGATCAAGGAGTCGTGGATACAGCAATGATGACCATTGACTCAACCCCGAACAAAGGAAAAATAGGGGCAAATGCAATGCTGGGAGCCTCCATGGCCTGTCTGAGGGCCACTGTCGGAAACGGCGATATCTGGCGGCACCTATCAAATGGCGGGGCCTCAATACCAGTTCCTCTGATGAATATCCTCAATGGCGGAGCCCATGCAAACTCGAACGTTGATGTTCAAGAGTTTATGATAGTCCCACATGGATTTGAATCATATCCTGAATCCCTTCGTGCGGGCGTTGAGATATACCACTCACTTCGTTCAGTCCTAAAGCAAGCGGGATTGCTGGGCGGGGTTGGAGATGAGGGGGGCTTCGCTCCAGATCTTCCTTGTAACGAGGATGGCCTCCGCTACGTTGTCAAGGCGATTGTCGAGGCCGGATATGAACCAGGAAAGCAAGTATCGATAGCTTTGGATGTGGCTAGTCAAGAATTCCTGCATGATGATGGGTACCACATCGATGGAAAGGTAATGGACGGACTGGAATTGGGAGAGCTCTACTCGTCTTGGATTGATAGCTATCCAATTGTCTCCATTGAGGATCCATTTGGCGAAGACGACTGGGACTCTTGGGTCGAATTCACCCGAAAGGAAGGCCATAGAGTGCAGGTCGTCGGAGATGATCTCTATGTCACCAATCCAGATCGCCTTGCCAAAGGAATCGAGATGGGTGCATCCAATGCAATCCTCATCAAACTCAATCAGATAGGAACCGTCACTGAAACACTCATCGTCATAGCGATGGCAAAAGCCGCCGGATATGGCACTATAATCAGCCACAGATCCGGTGAAACTGCTGACTCCATTATTGCGGACATAGCGGTAGGAACAGACGCGGGCCAAATTAAGACTGGAGCACCAGCTAGAAGCGACAGGACGTCCAAATATAACCAGCTGTTGAGAATCTCAGAGAAATGCAGTAGCTACCCAAAGCTATTCCAGCATCGAGAGTAGAAGTGGCAGAACGATTGTCGCATCCGACTCAATGACAAATCTCGGAGTTTCCACATCTAGCTTATCCCAGCTTATCTTCTCTGTCGGGGGTGCGCCTGAATATCCCCCGTAAGACGCTTTAGATTCAGAAATCTGAGCAAACCAAGCCCATCTTGGGACGTCTATCCCGACATCCTGCCTTAACATTGGGACTACGGAGATGGCGAAGTCCCCTGCAATTCCCCCACCGACTTGGAGAATCCCGGTGGGAGAATCGTCCTCCCTATACCAGTCGGCAAGAGCCTGCATAGCCGCCAATCCTCCTTTGATAATTGATGAGTCCTTAACAGTCCTGTCGAGTATTCTAGCCGCAAGTATGTTGGCCAGAGTTGAGTCCTCCCATCCTGGAGTGAAGATGGGAATATTGGCATCTGCCGCCGCAACTAACCAAGACTTATTTGCATCTCCGTTGAAATCTAATTCGCCATGAAGGATGATATCATACAAGTACTCGTGCGGAAATCTGCTATCGCCAGCGACTTCTGCATCCTCCCATAAAGAGGCCAACTGGTGCTCTACATCTCTGAACACTTCCTCTGGTATGGCTACATCCGTAACCCTGTTCATCCCTCGTTTTCTAAGCGCTTCCTCATCTTCAGGACGGAGTTCCCTCCACTCATGGACTTCCTCGTATTCCGGTCTGGAAATGAGACTGAATAGCTCCTCCTCCAGATTAGCTCCTGTACAACAGATTGCATGGACTTTATGAGATTTAATCGCTGGCCCAAGACTCCTCCCTATCTGTGCTGTTGACATCGCACCAGCTAGGGTAACCATCAGCCTCCCTCCTTCATCCAGAAAGTTACTCAAAGAATTCCCACATCGTGCCAATTCTCCAGCATTGAAGTGATGGAAATGTTCTGAAATGAACTCTCTTACACTCATCAAACTCCCCCTAGAATCTATCTATTCTTTGCCTTCTTTCGAGGATTAAGCTTCCGTTATCCGAAATCAATCTCTCGTGTATCAGTCCTGCCACATCCTCCGGGTCATGATCTCCACAAGTGAAGACGTCTATCGCGAGTAACCCACTCTTCGAGTAGCAATGGGCTGTGACATGACTTTCGTCAATCAACACGACCGCCGCAAATCCCGGTGGACTGATACTTCCATCGAAGATCTCGACATGGGAATGCACCTCCCTGACTCCGCATTCCATCACACTCTCCCGCATCAGATTCAGCATCCAATGCCCGTCATTTTCCCCATGGGACGAGTAATTCCTGTAATCAAGTAGGACGTGACTGCCTCGCGACTGTCCGTCTGCCATGCTCACTCGTGTGGATATGTGATTTCAAGCTCTCGACTAGGTCAGCCAGGACTTTAATCTGTGGAGCCCTTCGTGTATAGCTTGCTCATTAGTTGCATATGACACCCGTATGAACCCCTCCCCCCCTGTAATCAATGAAGCGGGGATGAGCTGGACTCCTGCCTTCAAGGCCCCGTCGGCGAACTCAGTATCTGACATACCGGTTCCCGTGATGTCCGCAAATATGTAGAAGGCCCCCTCAGGCTCCACAACCCTGATACCCGGGAGCTCGGAGAGCCCTTTCTTCATGATATCCCTCCTTCTCTTGTACTCCTCATTGAACTCGTTAACAGACTCATCACATCCCAACGCGACCCTCGCAGCTTCCATCATGAATGTAGGGACATGTGATGCGGAGTTGGCCTGACTCTTTATTGCGGCCTTGACAACGTTGGGTGGTCCTGTGAGAAAACCTAACCTCATTCCAGTCATGGCCCACGACTTAGACCAACCATTCACCACTATTGTCCTCTCTTTTCCCCCAGGAAGTGAAGCAGGTGAGACGTGAGGCCAATCTACCCAAACCATACGGGAGTAGATCTCATCTGAAACTATCCACAAGTCATTTTCGACGGCTATGTCTACAATTCCTTGAATCTCATCAGGAGTGAAAACTGCTCCAGTTGGGTTGCATGGTGAGTTGACCAGAATCATCTTGGTTTTGTCTGTTACAGCACTCCTAATGGCGTCTAGGTCTGGGTGAAAATTGTCCTTCTTGACCGGAACATGCACGGGTTTCGCACCAATAAATTGAAGCATAGGCTCGTATGATGCCCAAGACGGGGCCAAGAGGATCGCCTCGTCACCAGGCATGGTCGTGATTAGGAACGAGTACAACATTGCCTGCTTTGCTCCTGGCGTGACGACTATGTCCTCGGCCGTGACTTGAATGTCATGATGCACTGAAAGGTAATCCGAGACCGCGTCACAGAGTTCTAGTGAACCAGCCCCTCTGGTATACTTGGTATTTCCCGCCTTCAACTCAGCTATGGCGGTGGCCAATATCTCTTCCGGGGTATCAAAACCAGGCTCTCCAACTGTCCACCTCACTATTTCTGGTCCGGGAGGTTGTAGATATGGTGCGAAGCCAACTCCCAACCCTTCAAACCTCTTTGACACGTCTGGCATGTATCTGGGACGCATAGGACGACCATCAAGGTATGCCGAATCTCGGATAGCCTTCAAGAGAGGAAGGCCGGTCCGGAAACACACAGCACGGATGGCAGAGTAGCTATGCAAGGGATTGCAGATCCCTGGACCCGGGTGCAAATCCCGGTCCGTGCTCCACCAATTTCACTCAATCATATGACTGATCTGTATCATGAAGCATCTGGATTGAATAAATCGCCAGACAACAACTAATCGATTTAGGATTCAATCCTCCATTCCATATCGAAGTGAAGACCGATGCCATCGATTTCGAAGACCTCTGATACTTCCACGAAACCACATCTTTTGTACATTGGAACCGCTCTTATCCTAGCATTACACCAAATCCCACTGCCCTTATTTGAGGCATATTCCTGAAGCTCCCTTACGATACCTGAGCCAACTCCTTTGTTCCTGTGGTCCGGGCTCACCGCCATCCCCCTTATCCTGAATCTACAACCGTCTCTTTCGTCAATTTGCAATGTAGAGCAGCCAATCAGGATACCTTTTTCGTAAGCACACAGAAACCTTGTCTCCGGGCTGTCATCTATTCCAGCGTAATGTTCTGTTCCTCGAGGAAGGCCCTCTCTCAGTACCCGGTACCTTAGATCCAAATGCGCCTCATCAACCGAATCTTCCCAGACCAGTCCCTGCTTCATTGGGCCGTCTGAGGCCGTCAGTGAAGATATATCCTTAGTTGATTTGAAGCGTTGGAGCCTCTTGGATATGTCATGGGGGAGCCCAGTGGGCCTGAATGGCGAATACACGCGATAGTCGGAGCTGTCCTTCTAATCAATGTAGTATTTCTGAAGCTGTCCATAGATGGGCCCTGGGATTCAGAGTCGTTTACGTTGGGCCTTACAGGGTCAGTTTCCCTCTCCTTATTCTACGTAGCATGGTATAGATTAACATTCAGAAGAAGGGGATTAATTCCTTGGGTCGATCTCTGGGAAGAACCTGCCTCCTCGGCTAAGAAGGTGCTATCCTGCTCTATTATGGTGCTCTCATTGGCATGGCTCTCCGGCAATCATCTACAACATCTACTGCCGACTCCCACCGGGTTAGTCCTCTCCCTAATCGGTTTCTTGATGCTTACTCAGTCCGCATATGTATTGCTGAGCATTGGTCCCCTTTCAGAAGACTAACGCTCGGACCAAAGCTCAAGCCACTTCGTGATGTTCCTCTTCACGTCTTCTTCTGTCACTTCTCTATTCACAGCGTAACCGTCATCGGTTGCCTTTACCCTGCATCCGCATGCATTCGCATGCCCTCCACCATCTGGATCGAAGTAAGTCGCAAGGCGCGTCAGATCGTATAGCCCCCCTTCTTTATGCAGGAACGAGTTCGTGTAAAAGGACGCCGAAACGGGGTATCTTCCTTCTTCTCCAAAGGACGCCCCTATTTCTCCGTGAATCACGATACATGCATCACATGAATCCCCTGCAAAAGCAGTGATATGGTACCCATTCGAACGCATCCCTAGGCCATCTAGCCTAGCAATAGCCATTCTGTCCACGACCATGGTCTTTTCAGAGATAATACTGGTTAGCAGGGCTCTTTCCGTCTTCCGCTCCTCCAGCATCATAGATATCTTCGGGATTTTGAGGATGTCTCCTATTTTCATGCCTTCCTGCAGAGCCTCAAGGACAGCCATTGCCGTGCCTTCGTTGACATCGATGACTCTGCCTAGCCAGATTGCAGGCTCATCGGAAAGGTACTCCTCTCTAGAAACACCTCCACCGTCGAGCTTGTCTACCCATTCTAACAGTCCCTCAAGATCAGAAATATCCAATCTCTCATTTACTAAGTCATACGCTATCCTTGCGGCCGATGGAGTAGGCTTCCACAATGATACAACGTCCCCATCATCCTCCGTGGGAATGTTTGATTGGTGATGATCTATACTCAGACCACAATCAGGGTGTCTGGGTAAGTCACAAATTGCCGTCCCCCTATCCATCAAGTGATCTAGAAGGCCTGCTCTGAGCTCCCCTGGATGGCCGAATATCACCTCACTGTCTGGCCACCACCTCCTCAGAATCGCTGCAGTCACAACTCCATCCAGATCACTGTCAGTGACTATTCTTCGGATGCTGAGAGAAAGCGGGTCGACATCCATGTATCCCGTCGACTGGTATCTACTCAAAGGTGCTTTTGGTCCCAATTAATCAGTAATGTTTTGACTACACCCCTCTTACTGTCAGCATGAGCGAAGACGCTCGGGGACCCATGGAGACGTCTTGCGGCTTCATATTGGTCAATTACGACTCTATCCTCCTTCTTCAATATCCACAGGGCCATTGGAGCTTTCCCAAAGGCCATGTCGAGCAAAGCGATCTCAGTCACCATGAGACTGCCTCTAGGGAGTTGAAGGAAGAGACAGGCATCAAGACAGTCAGTATCGACAACTCATGGAAATCAAGGACAGAGTATACCTTCAGGAAGAAGGGAAGGAAAACGACAAAGCAGGTGTACTGGTATATCGCGAGTACAGATGAGGTTGAGGTTAATCTATCAGAGGAGCATACCAGCTATCTCTGGCTTGACTATAATGACGCTGAAACAATGCTGACTTTTGAACAAGAGAAGAGACTTCTGCGATCTGCCATAAATCACATGGAAAAATCAGGAACTATTCCCTAATTCCCTCTTTCCTAACGGTGTCCAAAGGGCCTCCCCTTCTTCTCCAGTAAGCCATCTTGCTAGCACGAAGCAGTGATCGGACAGCCTGTTCAGATAGCTGATAATGTCAGTCCTCATCTCCTTTCGAAGGGCACAAGCCTCCCTTTCTGCCCTTCGGACAATAGTACGAGCCATATGCAAGTTTGCAACCACCGGGTTTCCGGTCGGCAGTATGAATGACGACAGAGGCTCAAGGTCTTCAAGCATGTAGTCCATTTCCTTGACCAACCTGTCTCCCGCATCGATACCTATTACGGACATCTGCTCGGGAACTCCTCCGGGAGGACAGGCACATTCAGCTCCAACGTCAAACAACTCTTGTTGGATTATTCCGAGCATACTGTCTGCTTCAGCAAAACGACTACCCAGCGATAAAAACGGACCGTCATTGGACGCACGGTCCTGCACCCTCATTATCTCTGCGCGGACAATCCCTATCGCTGAATTGGCCTCATCAATCGTCCCATAGACAGCCACTCTAGGATTTTCCTTTCCAACTCGTGTACCATCTACAAGTGAGGTCTCCCCCCCATCGCCTCCTCCAGTGTGAACTTTGGTTATCCGAACCATAACAATCCCCCGAGGCCACCCAACACTTACAATCGTACCGTAAACCCTTACTCCTCTTCTAGGCCCATCGGGGATTGCAAATCACTAAGCTCGGCCTTTATTGCCTCTATCCAAGCACTATCGACAGCATCCAACCCGCCAAGCTTCTCGAGCTCCATCTTGTGATGTATTTCCTCATCCGTATTTCCAACATACTGATGAATCATCATCAATGCGGAATGACTCATTGCCGTTAGCCACTGATCCTCCGGATGCCAAGACTTCTCAAAATGGGAAACCGCACCCCTAGGTCCTACCAATAGGCCTCTCCGCACCTGCCTCAGGCCCGACTTAGACCAAGAGATTCCTTGAATTCCGATCACCAGTCCTCTGAAGCAGAGGTAGATCTCCAGCATTACCAGAATTGAAGCCAAGGCGAAGGAAATCAACTGCTCGCTTTGATCATATTCTCCCCACCTGTCTGAAAGTAAACTAATGGATCCTATGCATAGCAACACTCCTCCGAATGGCGCGACAACCACGTCGTGATGGGTGATCGTCATGTGTCTTACACCGAATACCACACCAAGTCCACCAATCGACGCGGCAAGGATTGCTGGAATATCTTCAGAGGTGTCTCTGGGTGCGGTGCTTGATAGCCACAAAAGCAATGATATTGTTAGTAACAGAGCAGAAAAACGACCACTTATCTCAGGAAATGGTTGATGTCTACTATACCACATACAAGCGATACCCACGCTGGCAAATGTCAGAATCCAGAACCACATCACAATCACTCGTTATCAAATCCACCTTTCCATCCCGGTTTCCAAAAATCCTCATTATCTAGCCATCTGAGCCACTCCTCTGCATCAGATCTCAGTAATCTGAAGGCTCTCCTGTCAAGGCCTTCTCTGAGTGAGTCATCCAGATCTCCCCTTCTGTTAGCGTCAGACCACTCAACTTGAATCTCACGAACCAAGGACTGGCCTGCCGAGGGATTCTCGTAGTTCCTCTCACAAATCTCCCTTAGATCTTGAAGCCACATACGCGCCCCCTTGATGTGTGGAGAATCCCTGATCTCATCCCGACGTCGTTTTCCGAAGGGCCACCATCCCATGGTTCTCAGCCCAACCAAAGGGCACCCTCTATTCATCGTTGCGAAGGACAAAAGCCTTCCTCAGTGCCGACATGGCCATGGGCAGAGTGTTTGTACACATACATGGACGTCCAAAAGGGCAGGCTACAAGACTGCTAATAGATGACTACGCGAGTAGAAATTTATCGGCCGGCATAGAAATGGTGGTCCATAAGGATAAGACAAGCGCCTCAGATTATGAGAGGAGAATAGAATCAAGCGGGGCCGAACTGATCCTACTTGACGACTCGGGTGCCATGTTGACCAGCATGGAGCTCGCTGAGATGATTTCCGAGGTTACCCTCTCACATAGGAATCTGATTTTTGCGATTGGTCCAGCTGATGGGTTCAGTGACAAAATCAAATCTGGATGCAAGAAGATTTCAATTTCAAGAATGACCCTGACTCATGAAATGGCGACAGCAATCCTCCTCGAACAACTTTACAGAGCATCTGAGATCAACAAGGGATCCCAGTATCATAGGTCGTGAACTTGCCGATTATTTTCATCCACGTGAACCACCTTTGGAAGATGGCCCCCGTCTAGAATTCCAAGCTCCTCAACTCCTGAGTAAGCAAGTATGATTACCAGGTCTCCGGGATTCACCAAGTGGGCAGCTGCCCCATTGATGCATATCTCCCCTGACCCCCTGGGTCCCTCAATTACATACGTCTCCAGACGATTTCCGTTCGTTATGTCAAGCACGTGTACTCCCTCCCACTCAACCAGTCCGGCCGCATCCATTAGGTCCCTGTCTATTGTGATGGAACCAACATAGTCAAGGTCAGCACCAGTTACAGTAGCCCTGTGTATCTTCGAGGTCAGCATCCACCGCATCTTCGCCATGTCCCTCCGACCACAACGACAGATTTCAAACCAAGGTTGCCACGATTGATACTTCGAGGCGCCATTGATACTATTTTTTCTAAACTAGGGCACCGTTCATAAGTCATACAACATCTGGGTGAAATACTGGGTGGTAACGTGTTAGGAGAGAAGGCAAGTTTGGTTTCAGGTAACAGTAGTCGTAAAGCAATCATCTCACTATTTATGGTCGGGATTATGTTATTCAGCACCCAGATGTACTCATTCCAGGATTTTGAGACATATGACGAAAAGCAAAAAGAGAAGCGAACTTCCTCTTCAACAGAGTCCTCCGCTAGTGATGTGAATCAGCAAGGCGGGCAAGCGGAGTGGCCACAGTCCGATGCGTCTCAGGGCCCACAGTCCCCAATTGACTCATTCAACCACCCCGCTTTCAACGATCCAACATACCACGATCACCTGTCATATTATGGGAAGGTCGCAGACCCCTCAGCCCTAATCAGACAACCTGGTTACTCGTTCTTTCTTGAGGAGACAGATGCTGAAGACCACGACAATGATGGAATTGGGGATTTGACTGATTTGGACGATGACAACGACGGAATCAACGACCTAATAGAGATGTTCGATGGTTGCTACGGCACCCATCCCTTCGATCACGACAATGACGGCCAGTTGGATGAGTTTGACATGGACGATGACAACGACGGCATCTTGGAAGGCCCCATAGACTACACCCAAGGTGCGGACCCGAGAAACGTTTCCATGGATCGATATGTCGAACCTACCACGGTTCACCCATGGACCGGAACTCCAGTGGGGGTAGGCTACAGAGTCGATCAGAATCCTTTAGATCACGATAACGACGGCGTAACTGACGATGACAACGATGGTTCTGGACCTGATTCCTATGATGAGGACGACGACAATGACGGTAGGATAGATCAATTTGTCTGGCCTTGCGACTTCGACTCAGACGGCCTCCAGGACTACTTCGACGCCGATGACGACAATGACGGCGTGGAGGACCTGTGGGACTCCCATCCTTGGGACTCCGCTATCACCACCAACATTACTGACACCTCCTCCCTTTGGGATACCGCCTCCGAATGGGGAGAGACAGAGGTAATATCCGTATCAATCGGGGAGAACGGACTAGCTCCGGATAGAATTACGATAGAGGAAGGAGACACTGTTATTTGGACAAATGACGACTCAGAACCTCACTATGTTACTGCCAATGACGGAACCTTTGACAGTGGTGAAATAAGTCCTGGAAGCACATTTACCTTCATCTTTTCGAGTCAAGGAACTTGGGAATATTCTGACCCTTCAAACAGTGACCAGAACTATGAGGGGCGTGTGACGGCAGGACCAGAAACTAGCCAGACACTACCTGATGCATTCGATCTTCCTGCCGACATATATGGGGCTGACAAATTTAATTTCGTAAATAAGGAGAAATTCATATGGCATCCTAGAAGCCAGGCCTTCACCCAAGTAATAGATGGCGATCTTGATGGCGACGGGATCCCTAATTTCGTCGACCCCGACAATGACAACGATGGGACTCCGGACTCCGCTGACAATGATGACGACAATGATGGTCTCTTGGACATGTGGGATGTAGATGACGACAATGACGGGATTCCTGACTCTTGCATGCAAGTCGATACAAACTCCGACGGGAATGGAGACCTCCCCAACTCTCAGCCTATTGGAATCCCAGGAGTAGACTGTGAGCTGGACTATGATAGAGACCTAGATGATGACATCTACAGGCCAATAGACTCAGACTATGATCTAGTTTGGGATTGGAAAGACACGGATGTAGGGGGGGCATACCCTGCCGACAACTTGCTCGGTAACCCCGGTACGGACCCAAATGATCTGCCTTACGATCTTGATAACGATGGCATAGTGAATGAACTGGATCCATTCATGAATGCAACCGAGGATGATGTACTATCATGGGACTGCCCCAGCATAGACAACCCTAATCCGGTCAATCCCGACCCTAGATGCACTACTGAAAGAAAGTCCTACACCGGAAACAATGACTGGGACGGTGATGGATTCAACAACTGGGAGGATGTCGATGACGACAATGACGGAGTTCTTGACTGGTTAGACATAGACCCGAACTGTGACTTAGATGACGATGCAGATCTTCACAATCTGAACGGCTCAATGTTCAGAGACGACGGGGCTAACGACATAGACACCGATATAGACGGGGATGGCCTTTCGAACGACCTAGACTGGGATGACGATAATGATGGGATCTCAGACCTTTATGATCCTGATGATGGGAACTGTGGCGTTGTTGACAGCGACTCCACCGATCAGTTCGATAACTCATATTCACATCAGGATGGGGAAGTAATAGATGGTAGTGATGATGGAACGACATACACCATGCTCCAACCTCTAAGATGGGACCAGTTTTGGCACTTCAGCCCATTCTTTGCCGACGAACACGATTTCATCCTCCCTTACAACGGATACCAAGAAAGTGTTGACCCTGTTACGGGATTGCCCACAATGGACTCTAACGGAGTAGTTCCGGAGATGTACTGGCACGTAATGATGAAGTGGAGTCCATGGAACGGAAATAATTTCTTTGACATTGATATGGACGGAGACTCCCTCATCAATGGGATAGATGTGGACATGGATGCCGATGGCATGCCTGATTGGTGGGATCAAGACGAGGGCTCTGATGGCAGATTGGATATCAACGACCCAGCATTCGGTGGCTCCCTGACCGATGGTGAGTGCGATTTGTCAATCTTCTACATGTTCTTCCAGATAGGATTCCAACCTGTCGCTTGTGGGGTTGAGTTAGCATGGCTATTCGGCTGGCCCGTGCTTGGAGCAACACAGGTGCAGGGTACAATATACACCAAGCCGTACAGCACGAGACCTGACCCCCAATGGGATCAAGGGCCCTATAACGGCAGCAACTCCAACGGACAATGGACATGCAACAAGAATTGTTTCTGGTTCGATTTCAATGGAAATCAGGACGTCGGCCCTAGTTCAGCCGTATCTTACGTCGAGATCATGGACAATAGGGACCTTTGGATCGCTTTCGTCGGAGTCAACAGAGGATTGTTCCAATGGGGAGCCGACTCAAACGCCAATATGTTCCCCGATGAGGTAGCTGACCTCCTCAACAACGATGTCGACCCGGATGATGACTGTGGCGCTCCAGTGGCAGGAAATATGGAGCCACAATGTATGTTCAATGACACTGCGGATTTGGATGACGACTTCGACGGAATTTACGATCACTGGGATATCGATGACGATAATGATGGGATTTGGGATTACATGGAGATCGATTCTAACGATGATTTGGATGACGACTCCACCACGGAGCCACCTGGGTCCTTCTTCACCGGCACAAACTGTGATGACAACGACGACGATGGGACTGACACCGATCCAGATGACGATGGCTGGTACCAAGCTGTATGGGACAAGGGACTGTTGGGGCAGGGATTACTAGCACCCAAGTACTATGACGTGGATAATGATAATGACGGTGTTCCAGATGGAGAAGATCCTGACGACGACAACAACGGTGTCCCCGACTCAGTACAAGAGACGCTTGACGGATGCTTTACGGGAGAAGAGCAGAGCCCGTGGGACCACGATAACGACGGGACCCCAAATTGGGCTGACAATGACTGGGACGGAGACGGCATAGTCAATGTGATTGAGCAATCAGGAGCGACTCCTTTCATTACCCCGTGGGACCACGACAATGACGGCATTAGGGACGATATTGACGAAGATGACGATTCGGATGGAATGAAGGACAAGGACGAGGTAATGCTGTGGCCAACAAGATTCGACTCGGAATCGACTAACCCTTGGGACCACGACGACTTTGGAAACGGGTCCGGAATTGCTAACCCAACTGATCCCAGCACTGGACCTGACGCGATCGACAATGACGATGACGCCGATAACAGAACCGACGTTGACTGGGACCATCTGGAAGAAAACTGGAACGGAAGCTCAGACTGGGACCAAGATAATGACGGAATACCCGATGAGGATGACAAAATACCAACCAGGATAACTCTCTACTCCGAACCAGTGCTTTGGCTAGATGCCTTCTTCCCAGCTAAGTTTAATGGGAGCGTGGATTGGCTGGACCCGAACCAAGGAGTTTTCACCAGAGCACCAAATATTCCGGTCCAGGTCATTATCGAATGGGCCAATAATGGGACTATTGCACTGGAGACCATTGACGTACTCACAGACGAACTAGGAGAGTTTGAAGTAGGCCAGTATCTCTTCCCGGAGGACCTAGAAGTTGGCCCATCTACAACTTACAATATTTTCGCAGAGGTGACAGAGATGTTCGTACATGACGGCGCTTCTACTGAGCCAGTCCCAGTTGAGGTAAGGGCGAATACCACTGTTGACTACGTGGCCTGGACATATTTCAGGAGCGATGAACAACCACTGTTTGTCGACTTCAAGGTACACTATTCTGCTGATTGGGATAGAGGGATTTTCGACAACAGACTCCCCTACGCCCCCGTCTCATTCAATGTTTCAGGAGGGCCATTCGGCAACACAACGAACCCAACTGTCTTCGATGGTTACGGATACGGATACAGGGCCGATGCAGGTGGATGGGTTTCATTGACCTTCGTTCAGTCCTCCGGCAGTCAGGGAATTTGGAAACAGGTTCAGTGGAACTCAACTATGGACAACGGCCCCGGTGCAGTCCCAGGTGGTTACGAGGAGATAGTTTGGGACGACTTCTCGAAGTCTCACAATGTGATTGGGAGGTACAACTACACCTCAACCAGTCTACCAATTGGAGATTATACATTTACTGCTTACTCAAGGCCAGACCTAGGCTCAGAAAGCCCATGGCCATATCTGGAGGGCGATGAGTCTGATTCGTTCAATATCCGATCAATGCACAGGATGTATGTTGAGGCGGATATCATAACCCCCTCGATAAGGCCAGTATACTTCTGGGACGCCACTCAATTTACCGGCTCGAGCTTCGGGGCTTGGAGGGCATTATTCCACTCCCCTTCACTGGTAAACGCTAACCTGGACTACCAAGATGTAAGCTTGGGCAAGCCATACCCAATCCTCTGGGATGGTAATCCCCAATCGCTCACTGGAGAGTCCTCCAGACTTAGGCCGTTCCTATCCTCAAATGGCACCCATTGGTTCATTGCCATGCAGAATGGCGGGGACTTCAATGTGCCTCCCTGTGGCCCTGTTGACGCCTTAGATCCAGACAGCGAGGTAAGGTGCGAGATAGTTCCCGAGATGTTCACGGGGGAAACTCTCAGAGTAGTGGGTTCGGTTTGGAATCGAACCATGGTCCCTTGGCCACATGACCCAATGGCTCTTCAGGTCGACGTCGATGGAAACGGAGTATTTGCCGGCTCGACGGAAACTGGATTCGCCAGAGTACCCAATATGGTTGATGGAGTCGCGCAATTCGACTACAACTGGACATGGTACTCACAGTACTCCGCCGGAGTATTCGGAATCAGAGCGGATTTCACAAACTCAAACTTCTATTTCACAGGTAATCAGACATCGGTCTTAGCCCCAACGGGTGCCTATGTCAATGTGTCAGTTATAGGAACCACCGATTTCCAATTCAGCTCCATACCCAGACTTTACAGAGGACAAAATGTCACATTAGAAGCCAGGTTGATTGACAACGCTTTCCAGCCAGTACGCGACGCTCCAGTGAATTACACCTGGTCGGCAGATAATTCTGCAGGGGTAGCTATCACGGACAACAACGGAGTTCTGAAAATCAATCTAACGATTGATGAGTTCCATGAACTGGGCAACTTCACACTCGGTGTGACGTATCCAGGTGATCCGTTCAGACAAGGGAGCTCTTCAGTGACCAGCCTATGGGTAGTGTCACGAACATATCTGAGCATTCAAAGTACGACGCCAAACCTCCTTCAGGCGGGAGACATATGGGAATTCTCAGGCCAGGTAACCGATGATAACAGGACCGCGGTGGATAAAGACCTCGGAGAGGCCTTGGACGGGTGCCTTGAGAATGGAGGAGAGGTACTTTTGATCATGGAAGGAACCGATTTCGAAGATAGGACACACAGGCAGATAATAGAAACACTGTGTCCAAATGCAGGATCAATCTACCACCAGCTTCTCCTAAATCCACAATTGCTCAAGGACGACCCCAACTCTTTCCTACCAGACGGGTTCGGTCCGGTCAACGTAATTCTAAGATTTGAAGAGAATCTGCCCCACGAGGGTTGTGAGCCTTTGGAGGCAGACGCTCTTAGCACCTCGGGAGCGTGGGACCCCTGCGCTCTAATTGTCAACAGCGACCACTACAGGAAGGTTATGCAGTTCCAAGTTGACGGATTCAGCCTCATTGGGAGGACACAGCTATCAGTCGACGACCAGATAGTATACACCTCTGAAATTGATCCAAACACCGGGCAAGCAATAGAGAAACCAATGATAGTTACTGGCCAATTAACAGACGAGCTCGGATCGAACCTCTCTAACCGAGCAATCAGGATAACCTACGAGATGATAGACTCATCTCTTGGAGTGATATCCTGCCTCCCGGGGACGACAGATGCGGATGGATTCTTTGAGATAGTCTGCCCCCTATCTGGCGTCACGGCGGGCCAAGCAAGAGTGAATATCCAGTTCAACTCCTACGAGAACAATGACAGATACAGGTACAGCAATTCCTCATCCACGAGGATATTCCCGGTCTTCTCCAATTCGACGATGCAGATTATGGAAGTCGGGCCATTCCGTTCGGACGTAGACACCTACACATTCCAGAATGGTTCTGAATTCCCAGTCGTGTACCTGAAAGAATCATTCCATGTGGAGGCCCTTCTCACGCAAGTCAATGGAAATCCGATCGGAGGGAAGTGCCTCAACCTGTACATCAACCCAGAGACAAACACACGGCCGATAGGTACCATGATCACAGAAGACGGAACAGGTACTGTCAAGTGGTTCTCCGGTGATCCGGAGGATAATCCCAGTAGGAGGGGCATTGAGCCAGATGGCGAATCGTTAGAGGGATTCCGTACACTCAGAGTAGCTTATGAGCCCGATAGAGAACTCCCCGGCGGATGCAGAGCTGAGACCACACCAGTTGTGAACAGCTCGTTCATGGACATAGAGGTCCTCGTCAGAAGCAGGGTGGATATACTCCTCAAAGAACAATGGTCAGATCCGGTTGGATACAAGCCGGGAGATGACATCACGGGCTCGGTCGCTATATTGAGGGACAGACTGGATGTTGCTGTAGCAGGTGAGACTGTAATCTTCAAGATTCAGTACTGGAATGGTACAGGATGGGTCAATATCCCGCCCCAGTACGATGTAACTAACGAACAAGGAGAAGCGGAATTCAACTTCACTTACCTCGGAGAGGACGTACCATTCTCAGGGGAGTGCGGACAGCTCGACACATTTGGCAATCCTTGGCCATGTGCGGTTGACGGACAGTGGAGAGTGACAGTACACTTCCAAGAGTCATCCTTCTACCAAGGTGAGGTTCTTGAGAATACTCCGCTGATCAGGATGGATACGACTCAGCCTGAGGGTCAAGCGAGCTTCTTGACCGCACAGGTCACTGTCGTTCTTCTGATAGCCCTGTCATTTGCACTGCTAATTGGAGCAATAATGTACAGAAACTACGCCGAAAGAAGGAGAATAGAGATTATTCGAGGGATTTTGACTGACTCATTGATGTCATTGAAGGCCTCCAATGACTTCATTCAGACTATTTTCAATTGCTACAAGGACTTAGTTAGATTCTTTAGAAAGAGAGGGGCAATGAAGAAGGTATACGAGACAACAAGGGAGTTCGAGGACGCATTGAACTCAATGCTGGGAGGAATCGCTCCTCCAGAGGACTTGGATGAGTTCTTCGCGATTTTCGAGGAGGCAAGGTATTCCAATCACGAAATCGGTGCTGAACAGAGGGATCGTGCTATCTCTACATTGCAGGCCATAATCAATCACATGACTGTCTCATTGGGAGACAGTGTTCTAGTTAGGACCCTCGACAACGAATCATCAATGTATGACACGGTCACCAGAGCGGGAGAATTCGTTGATTCTGACGGCCAAATCAGATTAGCAGGAGTAGATGAGAACGACCCAGATTCCGGGTTTAGAATTTGATTACAGAATGGCCCATTGAGCGGTAATCGTGCCTCTCAATCAGCCCGTAGCATTCATAACACGGTCTCAGGTGGCCCGCCTACCCAAGAAACGTCGAGGGAGTCATATGAGTAAGAAGAGCAGAAAGACCAACCAGTCCCTTATCGCCCTAATCGGCGATTTGAAGGAGCAAAGCAGGTCCACTGGCTCGGCACTGTGGCGAGACGTAGCACTGAGGCTTGAATCAAGCCGAAGTAACTGGGCTGAACCCAACCTGAGTCGCCTGTCAAGGCACGCCTCGAACGATGATATGGTACTCGTTCCTGGCAAGCTTCTTGGCAGTGGAGACATCGAAGGTCAGCACAGCGTCGCCGCATACAGTGTCAGTGCTGGAGCTAGGACCAAGATCGAAGGCGCGGGTGGACGCGTACTTACCATCAGAGAGCTGATGAAGGAAAACCCAGATGGAAAGGGGGTGAGAATCCTTGGATAATCAGCACACATTAGTTTACGATGCTAGTGATAAAATCCTCGGAAGACTAGCCAGTCACGTCGCATCACAGATGCTCACGGCAAGAAAATCAGGCACCCAACAAAGGGTCATAATAGTCAATGCTGAAAAGGCAATTGTCTCTGGGCCCAAAAAGAGAGTTTTCGGTAAATACAGGTCGAAATACGAATTGAATCACGCCCGCAAAGGACCGTTCTTTCCCAGAATGCCAGATCAAATATTCAAGAGAACCGTTAGGGGGATGTTACCGTACCAAAAGAACAGCAGTGGAAGAAATTCGCTAAGGGATCTGAGAGTCATGATAGGGACCCCGTCCAACCTGAGTGGAGACGAACTACCCGATGGCCATCAGTGGGGAGACTTGACAGGTGTCGAGCGACCGCTCCCCCTCAAGTTCGTCAGACTAGGGGATATCAGTGAGGCATTAGGTGTGGATTCTACAAGATGGAGTGCTGAATAGTATGGCTAGGAAAAAGAGTAAGAAAATTTCAGTCAACACCAGTGGTAAGAGGAAGACCGCTGTCGCTAGAGCCACTGTCCGGAAGGGAAAGGGAAGAGTTAGGGTGAATGGAGAGCCTATACACATCATGGGCCCAAGCCTCGCTCAGAGAAAGGCCCTGGAACCAGTTCAGATTGCTGAAGCAATGAACAGACTGGCAGATGTTGATGTCCATGTGGACGTCGTGGGCGGTGGCCAGATGGGACAGGTCGATGCCATCCGTACCGCAATCGCAAGAGGACTCGTCAAGTGGAACGGCGGAGCAGAGGGAGATGACGAGGAGCTAAGGGACGAATACCTAAGATTCGACAGAAGCCTGCTAGTCAACGATCCTAGGCGAAAGGAACCCAAACACCAAATGGGACGCGGTGCTAGGAAGAAATGGCAGAAGTCCTACAGGTAGGTGAATGAATGATAATCCCAGTTAGATGTTGGAGCTGTGGCAAGGTTATTGCGCACGCATATGCAGATTACAGAAAAGCGGTTGAATCCGGAGAAGACCCACAAAAGGCCATGGATGATGCGGGCTTGGAAAGGTACTGTTGCAGGAGAATGTTCCTCTCGCACGTCGAGCTTATCGATGAGGTTGCCCCCTTCAGCGTACCGAGAGAGAACTAATCCATCGATAGGGCTTTGACAGGCGACTTGTACGCTCTAATCCCAATAGGGGCCTGTAGGTTAGCTTGGCCTATACTTCGCGGCTGGGGGTCGCGCGACCCAGGTTCAAATCCTGGCAGGCCCACCACTGTAGCCTATTACGCTATGACGACATATTTCTGAAAGATAGAGAGTAGGTTGAAGGCACTCCCCCCTCCTCGAAGAGCATGGCCGATGACGTCAACGAAGAGAGGGATAGAATCCTCAAAATTAATCATCTCGCCGAGCTTCTAGCATACCATTCCAACTTGTATTACAACTATGCGACCCCCGAGATAACCGACTCCGAGTTTGACGCTTTGAGGGACGAACTACAGGATCTGGATCCAAACCACCCTCAACTTTCCATGGTCGGCTCGGATCCTTCACCAGGCTCAGTAAAGGTAGAACATCAATTCCCAATGAGGAGTCTTGATAAGGCCAACAAAGAGGAAGAAGTCTTCCATTTCGTGTCCCAGACAACAATACACGGGAGGAGGTTCGTCTGTCAGCCGAAGCTCGACGGCTCTGCCCTGTCTCTTGAGTATCGAAGGGGAAGACTGGTAAGAGGTGCAACCCGTGGGAACGGAACAAGAGGAGAAGACGTAACTGCGAATGTGAGAAGAATTCCGAATATCCCGGATAGGTTATCCTGGGACGGTGATTGTCACATCAGGGGCGAGGTTGTAATGCCCCTAGCAACCTTTGAAGAAAAATACTCAGATATCGCCCCCAACCCGAGAAATTTAGCCGCTGGCTCACTGAGGCAGAAAAGCGTTGACGCAGGAAAGGGACGAGCTGAGGACTTAGCGTTCTTGGCTTACGGCCTAGAGTTTCCCTCGGAACTTACGAGGCACCCGGACAGCCCATCTCCACCTTCGTTCGTTTACGACTCAGAAATAATCTCATGGCTTACTTCTATTGGGATTGAAGTCGCTGGAAACGAAGTCGTCTCAGGCGAAGAGGATCAGGATACATCGAACAAATTGATGAAAGTGGCGAAAAGATGGACAGACAGTAGGGACTCAGCACCTTGGGAGTTAGATGGTGTGGTAATCAAGCTAGATCGTCTAGACAAGCGGGAACTACTCGGCATGACCGCCCATCACCCGAGGTGGGCACTGGCATGGAAGTTTCCTCCACAGGAGGCAACAACTGTCCTATTGGATGTGGAGTGGCAGACAGGTAGAACCGGGAACGTCACCCCAGTATCACGGGTCGCTCCTGTTGTTGTGTCTGGTGTGACGGTCGAGAACACGACACTCCACAACAAAGGGGAAGTTGAGAGATTAGGGATGATGATAGGTGACAAGGTTAGGATAGTTCGTAGAGGCGACGTCATCCCCAAGATAATTGAGGTTCTAGGGAGGGCGGAAGAACAAGATCTCCAAGGGAGGGCTCATTCTGATGGCTCCATATTCAGCCATGAACTCCCCGTCCCAGGGGAAATAGTCGCTCCATCAGAATGCCCAAGATGTGACACACCACTGGTGGAGGAGGGGGCATTCATCAAGTGTAATAACATCCACTGCCCCTCGAGATTGGAAAGGAGCATACTTTACTGGTGCAGGAAACTCGAAATGGATGGAATCGGAGAAAAATTGGCAGAACAACTTTGCTCCTCTGGCTTGGTCTCAAACATCGCGGACCTTTACAGGCTCAAAGATAGGAAGACAGAGCTCCTTGCGTTTGAAAGAATGGCAGAAAAATCAGCAAACAACATACTTGACGAATTGGAGAACAGCAAGTCAATGACATTGATAACATTCATTTCAGCACTCGGACTTCCCAGAATAGGGCCGGAAATAGCCACCCTTGTATGCTCGGAAGTAAAATCATTGGAAGAACTGATTCAAATGTCTGTGGATAGACAAGAATCAATCGAGAGGCTAGTCAAGATAGATAGGATAGGAGAAGTGGTTGCTGGCCTCCTGCTAGATGGAGTCTCAAGTAGGAGGGAATCAATATTGGACCTCTATGATCAAATTGAAATTGTCCAGGATGAGGCTCAAGTCGAAATAGGAGTTTTGTTTGGCAAAACTCTCTGTATCACCGGAACCCTGAGTAGGCCGAGGAAGGAAATCGCCCTTTCCATAAAGTCAGAGGGAGGAAAAGTAGTATCCTCGGTTTCCTCCAATCTAGATTATTTGGTAGCAGGGGAGTCTGCAGGTTCTAAATTAGAAAAGGCCATGGCATTGGAAGTAAAAATACTGAATGAGTCGGAGTTGGATGATTTAATCGGAGGGAGGATACTAAGCGAAGCTCCAGTCAGGAGGCAGTCGACGCTAGGGGAGTTCTAACTATCCGTACATGGTACTAGGGGCACTAACTACATCTGGCTCTGAATTAAGATGCAGGGCCATCATTTCTCTGATTTGCTCCTCGATCCTCTGAGCCTCTTCCAACAGAGGCTCAGGATCAAGCTTTACCGCCGGGAGTAATCCGTCCAGACACTCGATTATTCGGGCCGCGGCTCTAGCATCCGGAATTCCACCTCCACTGAATTCACCACCTGACTCAGCAATTATAGCGAGAGAGTCTACCTTCCTCCTCCTGCTCTCCCCGAGCATGACACCTGTCATTCCCCCGACCACACCCTGTTTCAGAAGATTAGCCCCAATCTTCTCCAAGATTTCCCTGGATTTCTCGGTTGCTCCTATTCCTACGACCGTATCTGGCCTCTTGTCCTCGTCGAAGATAGAGTGTTTTTGACCCTCCCCATGAGCGTATGAATCAATCATTATTGCCTTACTAGCATCAGTTTCATGCATCCAATCGAGTATCTCACTTGCTATTGGAAGCTTTAAATCTGGAGAAATTTGAATCTCTGAAGCAATCAAGACCACCTTGTCACACTTCTCAACATTGCATATTGGCACCCCGCTGTACAGTCTTATCGGAGGAAGCGGACTACCATCCTGAACGAGACAGACAGGAGGTAGTCCAGAGTGCCTTATTCCGCCTACGAGCTCCAATCCTAGCCTGTCTACGAGGAAGTGAGCGACTATGCTACTCACGAAACCCTCCGACGGAAAACAGCTGATGACTAATGAGTCTCTGAACTCTGAATTTTCCTCGACATCTATCACAGGCCTCTCGCTCATGGCTATCGATGAACGCAAGTGCTTCTAACAGTTAGCCTATACGGCGTACCAACTAGAAACGGGGCGAGTGACTTGGAAGATGGATTTGTTGCGCATCAGTTATCCCCTTCATCATGGAGCAGGTACGAAGATTGCCCTCGAAAATATTGGCTTTCCAGACAGAAACTACCAAGGAAGGCAAGTATGCCAGCATCAATGGGTACTGCCGTACACAATTCCGTGGAAGACCTCTGCAATCTCGATGTCAAAGACAGGGAATCGGAGGAAAAGGGATGGCTTCCCCCTACTGCTAAAGCCATTTTGGACAGACACTGGCAAATTGAAAAGAAGATTTTCCTGGAAACACCCCGACACCCTAAGTGGAAGGACGAGATGATTACAAAGGCCCACAATGGATTGGTCGGGGCATTAAACATATTATTCGTTAAGTCCGGATTGGAGAAGATCAGTCTTTCTGAAGTGACGGTGGGAATGTGGACACACGTTCAGTCGATTGTTCTGGCCAACGAGGGGACCCTTGTTTCAGAATGCGGCAGACTAATGGGAAGGTTGGATTTACTCGTGGCCGACATGGACGAGGACGGTAGATCAAAGGGATGGATAGTCGCAGATTTGAAGACTGGCAGGCCCCCAAAAGTAAGCCTGAACGATAAGGTAAGTAGGCAATTGAGGTTTTACAGGGACCTGTTAATTGAGAATAACCCAAACCACCCCCCTCTTCACGCGGAGGGATGGTATTCCGCGAATCAAAGCGTTCACAGGGCCGAGGGGCCATCTGTATTGGAAGACGCATTCAAGGCATGGGAGGGAATGAGACACAGTGATACACCATTCGAGGCAACTCCGAACTCTACAGCCTGCGGGTTCTGCGAATGGAAGGCATGGTGCCCGACATGGTGGGCTGCAAGGAGAGACGGTATACTGCCTCCTGGGAACATATTCAGGGATGAGGTAGTCAATATCATACGCTTCGACAGCGATTCAGGAGCAACTCTGTTTGAGAGGGCCCCCCCAGTCGGGGACGAAGGAGAGGTGGGGCGCTCTGAGAACAAGTTCGGAGCTATTTTGCGGGATCAGGCCTTATCCCAGATGAGGCAGTTACTAGACTCGGGGTATCAGGGGCCGGTTTTCTTGGGCAGTGCCAAAGCGGATGGCAAGGTAATGCACCTCGGAGACTGGTCCGAAATACTCCCTTGGTCTCCAATAAATAAATCTCTAATCTAAGGTCTCTATGATGCCATCCAAGGGCTTACGAAACCTCTCAGGATACTCGTTCATGAACTTCCAGAGAAGTATCAGAGAGGCACTAGCATCGGCGTCTGCCCTGTGAGCTCTTTCCAAATCGATTGAGTATCTGTCACACAAGTCCCCCAATCTGTGCCTACCCGGAATACGTAGTTTTCTCGCGAGCTTCAGGGTGTCTATAAAACCACGAACTTTGGGTACCTCCAACCCAGCCCTCAGGTATTCCATATGAACAAAGCCCCAATCAAATCCTATTACGTTGTGTCCGACCACAATAGCACCCTCCACAATTTTAGAGAACGCGTCTGTATGCTCGGAGAATTCCCCAGAACCCCTAACATCTTCATTGGTAATTCCGTGAACCGCTGTGGAGTCCGGAGGAATCCTCCGTCCCGGGTCTACCAGGGAACACAGGCCGATATGACTTCCATCAGAATCACTTCCCACCAGTGCGTACTCAACAATCCTCTCAGATCGGGAGTCGAATCCAGTGGTCTCTAAGTCAAGACCTACTACCTTCATGCCCTCCAGTACCACGACCATGACAGTCGCATAACGGCGTCGCCAATGAACTATACCAATCATCGAATGTAACCGAATGGTTCCAACACCCATATATTGTGAAACGTTACATGGGCATCATGGCAAGTAATCAGAGTCTTGTTGCATCACTAATTGTTATGTCCCTACTCTCGGTTTCTCTGTCCGGATGCACTGGCCTTGGTAGCAATGTTCCCAATGCAGATTTAACCGCGGACAGGACCGAGGTCAACCTCGGGGAGACCGTAAATTTCGATGCTAGGGATTCCTCAACACCGAGTCCGACAATTATAGATGAGTTCATTTGGGATTTCGGTGACGGCAACTCGAAGACAACGAGGCAAGGCATCACCAGCCACACATTCCTGAACTCAGGATTCCACGATGTTCAGGTAACAGTTCTCAACGATGAGGGGGAAGCAGACAAGTCCTCAATTTCGATTTTTGTTAATGCCCCCCCTACCATCGCCCTCGAGATGCCAAGCTACATCAAATCCGGAGAGACAGCCACTCTTGATGCGAGCAAATCATACGATCCAGAAGGCGCTGGTATTGGGGTAATGTGGGACTTCAACATATTCTCAGACTCAAACAATGATGGGGACCCAGCGAATGACGCCGACTCAAATCAAGCTATTGCAGAGCTGACGATAGACCAGGCAGGAAACAGATCGGGCTCCGTAACAGTGGTTGACGACAAAGGAGCAATATCTATTGCCAATTGGAACTTGGTAGTGGTATCCAGAGTCTTCAATATCGTTTGGGAGGAGACGATAGTCGAGACTAATTGGAATGGATATCTTGAGCAGGGCGAATCCACGACAATAGAGCACTTGCCCAGTGAAGGAGGAAGAGCAATTCAATTCAATTCAACACTAACTCTTTCTCGTGAGCTTATACCATTGCTACTTCCTGAGGACAACTTCACTCTTTCCTTGGATATGGAAACCGGCTGGAGTGCGTTCTCGTCAACATCCCAGGATAACATTACCGAGAATACCAGTGCATCTATCGACAGAGGTGAGATGAACTCGTATCCTCAAAGTGGTTACACGCTTTCAGCGGACTCAAAGGAAAGCCTCGAGGCCCTCCTCCTAAACCAGGCCGGTGAGAGGTTTGGACAGGGAGCCTGGACTTGGACAATTACTGCTGATCAATGCGATCCAGATACACCAATAGATGGTATAGACCCAGATCAAGGTAACGACTGGGAGCTTTCCGTGACAGTCATAGTTATGGTTCTCAGAATAAGCGAAGTAGGGCCCTGACACGGGGGGTTACGTGCGAAGTGCTTTGAACTAATCTCACTTGCGTAAGTCGTGGTCAAGTCGATAGAGATAACCAAGTTGTCCGTGAAGGAGAAGCTTGTAGTCGACGTGAGTGTATGGATGAATAACCCAGAAGACTACGATTTCTCTCCAAGAGCGTCCCTTGATGGGAACAGTATGAGATTATTCAACGGTAGCGAGGAAAAACCCTCTGCAACGGCGGAGTTAGATCATGAGCAGATGATTGTTGCAGAAAGGGACAGGATGGTGGAATTGAGAGTAAAGTTCTCTGTGGAAGGGATGCATGGTATTCTCACAAACAAAACAAAGAACGTCAGAGACGGTCCTAACGCAAAGAAGTTAGCGGAACCGCGATGGAAGACTATTTTACCACTGTAGTTAAGCCTGCAAGAAGGAACCAGGACCGAAAGTCAAACACAAAAGAGACTTCGACTAAACCGTCGGGGTTATACAGAAGTCTCGGGTCCATAACTTGCTGGACCCATAGTGTAGCCTGGATATCACATGAGCTTGCGGAGCTTGTAACCCGTGTTCGAATCGCGGTGGGTCCGCCATTCACTCGTTCAATCTGTCTAACTCTTGTGCATACAGTATCAGTGTTGGTGCCCAAAGCCCAACGAAAATGCCTAGCATTTCATCGCCACCGTTGTATGAGAAATAGATGTAGATGGATGCCGCTATAGAAACAGCACTCGCTACCAAACCAACTTTTGTCATTTTTCCAGTCATGTTCAACCTCCAGTATTAGCCAGTTGTTCATGGTAAAATACATTTGTCATGTACCACACGGCCTTTCCGTGCCTTACTCATCATCCAGGAGAGTCGACTTTCCAATGGTCGATCTCGCTAAAATCATGTACTATCCAAGATTTTGGGACCTAGCTCATAGATTCTATGAGGAATCATGGGAATACTCCTGCAACAGACATTACAATGAAATCCTGAGTAATGATGGAATTGGATTTCCATTGGTTCATAGTGTTGCCGAGTTCCACCATCCACTATCCTACGGAGACACGGTCAATTGTGAGATATCAGTGACCAATATCGGAGACTCATCAATATCTTGGAAGTACGAATTCCGAAACCAGTCTGGTGAATTGTGTTGGTCGGCGAATCAAGTTACGGTATGCGTCAAGATGGACCAGATTAGGACGAAGCTACCAGTTCCCGATTGGATGAGAGAGTCACTGACAAAGAAAATGCTAGTTCAATAGTCACTCATCTTCTCTGGGCCACTTCTTCGTCAGTGCCTTTCTTAGATCGTCATTCATACGAGCATCCCACCAGTTCGCATTTCTCCAAATTGCGTATCTCCCCCTTATCCCTCTGAGGTCAGCCCCATCAAGCTTGGTCCCCTGAAAGTTAGACAGATTCATCTTGGCCTTTAGGAAAATGGCCTCACGCATATCTGCCTTATCGAATGAGGCCTTCATTAGATTAGCACCCTTGAATGAGGCCCTTCTCATGTCAGCCCCAGAAAGATCTGCCCCCTCCAAGTCGGCTCTGTCGAAGACAGCCCTCCTGAGGTCAGCCCCAGAAAGATCTACTCCCCTAAGATCCTCGCCGATGTGAGAGGTATAGGACCAGTCTTTGGGATCTTCAGCCATATCACTCACCAATTGACAAGTCCTCGAGATAATCGAGCCCTGCATCGGTCAGAATGACGAATCTATTCTTCTCAGCGGAGTTTACCGGATATGTCAGGAGAGGGCCCTTTCCACGTTCAGTCGTCCCCCCCTCAATCATTCTGTTGATGTACAGGGAAAGATTCCATTTCTCTACCTCTTCCTCAGTCCATCTTCCAGTCTGAGATATCAGTCTCCTGATTTCCCTCGGGGGGGTGTTGGATTCTCTCTCGACGGTCCTAAGGTAGTGAATAGAGGCAAGTATGACATCTCCTGTTTTGTCAATCCCACAGGAACTGAGTAGGTGTCCGAAAGAGGAGCCCCTCTCCGGAATTTTTGCACCCAAAGCCGATTTAGTGGCATTTTCTATAGCTGAGTCCCTAGCTTTCCTAATCTTTGATAGTGCGGACTGCCATGTATCAGTTTTTAGTATCCTTCCTAGATTTGATATCATCTCATCGTCCCCGCCAGTTAGGTCGATTTCCTCTGACCCAACTCTGATGAATATTCTTCCCATCGGACCCTGATCATGAACTTCCATACCCAATCCATAGCAGTAGATTATTTGAAGTTATTTTTTATTCGCATTCTGTAACAACACTAAATCCTCGAATATCCTGCATGGTTGAAACGAGATATTGAAATGCATCCAACCAGAGGAAAGGGCATGGCTGGTGAGTCCAACAGCGCATATCCCCTAGTCTTGCATACCGATGCGGACCCCTCCACTCTGGGCGGGATTGCTGTTTGCGGGTTCTCAACAGTAGGATCGGTAGGTGTGATAGCGGCATCTCATCTCATCAGATCTCTCGATCTTTCACCAATGGGGACCGTAATGCACCCCAAATTCCCCGCTGTAGCCCTGATTCATGACTCAGTGCCAAAACATCCTGTCAGGGTGTATCAGGGTGAAGGTCTGGGTGTATTCACATCAGAAATTCAGTTTCCGTCCGAAAATGACGCATATTTTGGTGAGACTGTATTGGAATGGTTCACCAAAGGAGGATTCGATAGACTGTACGTAGTCGATGGTGTAATCAGTAATGATCTTGGCATAAAAGAAGAAAGCGACCTCTGGGGCGTTTCCTCAAAACCATCAGGACGCGAAGCCCTCGATACGGCTGGGATAAAGAGGATTCAGAATGGAATTGTTTCCGGGATTACTGGTTATCTGATAGCTGAAGGCGAGAGAAGAGGCCTCGAAATAACAGCTCTATTGGCCGAATGTAACCCAATGTATCCAGATGCTAGAGCCGCGCTCATAGCAATCGATGGTTTGAGTGATCTAATGGACATGGAGATACCAGTTCAGGAGCTTCTGGAAGACGCTAAAGAAATAGAGCAAAAAGTCAGAGAGGCCTTCGAAAGAGCCCAATCAACCGCTTTGCCTGCTCCAGGGCCCGACGACGAAGATGATGTCCCGATGATGGTCTGACTAGTAGAAAGGATTCTCCCCAGCTTCATGATCCGTCGCATCAATTACTTCGGAGATAGAGGGAACATTGTCTTTGATCATGGCCTCAACGCCCTGCTTAAGAGTCACGTCTGCCATTCCGCACCCCTGACATCCGCCTCCAAAAACAATGACTGCCTTCCCATCTTCAACTCCCATCAGCTCTACATGCCCACCATGTGAAGCCACAGCAGGATTGACCTCGCTCTCGATTATTTCTGCAACAGCTTTGGATATGTCATCAATCCATAGGGGATTAGGGTTATCGAAACTAAATCCACCACCCATGAGAGTTTCTTGGTAGTCTAACGTTGTTCCGTCAATGTATTTGGCGCTTCTTGGATCTATGAAAACACCCATGCCATCTACATTGATTTCTAGGTCTCCCTCCTTGGAGTCCTTCCTCTCGATGAATTGCAAGTCGTATTGGAATCCATTACGGCCTCTTCCAGTAATCTCAACTCTGAGGCATACCTCATCAATCTCATCAGCCGCTTCGGCAAACTGGTCGAGCATTTCCTTGGCTTTGGGACTGAAACTAAGCATGGCTCTCGGGAACCGTACTATTGGGTCATTCTTCAAGGCTTGCTCAGGTACCACTATCACCAAATGTCCCTTCGAGGACTCGTGAGAGTCGGAAATCTGAGGGATTCCTTCGGAAGGCCATTGCGAGATTTGAGGATTTCTGTAACCGACAGATGTAATTTCAGATGTACATATTGCATGCCCAAGGAGATTTTTGGGAAGGACTTCCCATTCATGCCCAGAGATAGCATAATGACATTTGAAGAGATAGATAGATTGGCGGGAATCTTCATCTCTCTCGGTGTCAGGAAAATCAGGCTGACTGGTGGAGAGCCATTGCTGCGCAAGAATATTC